>BNJS01001478.1_pt1 | contig 52949 bp, 66 predicted proteins | sample 8540461 | NCBI WGS metagenome assembly BNJS01 (sample SAMD00202454, study PRJDB9452) | human saliva metagenome | isolation source: human saliva | place: Japan
AGGACGCACCGGAGCGGCGGCCTGGCCTGGCCTGATTCCCTCATATGAGTGCCCGGTCCTTCATCCGCAGGACCATGAGCAGGACGGTGAGCCGAGACGAAGGCCGTCAGCAGACCGACCCCGCGTGAATCAACGCACGCCCTCCGCCCTACCGCCCAGCACGTCGGCAGGGACGAGACGACGCCGCCTACACACAGGGCTACGATCCAGCCTCGGTGGTCCGATGAGCCAGACGCCGTCAGCGGCGCCACATGAGAGGCCGATGAACCTGCCTGCCCGATGCGGCTACTGTGGTGGCGCACAGGAGCGACGACCACCAGGCCTTCAGCCTCGAGGGCGACCACCCGCGCCCAGGGTGGCGGCGACGCCGCCACGCCACGCGCGCGTCGCCTACAGGGCGATGTTGTCCAGGGCGCCGGTCAGCAGGATGGCTGCATCGGTTCCCGCCACCACGAGGGCGGCCACGGGCAGCAGGGGATGCGTCGGTGCGGTCAGGAGCCGACCCCAGTCGATGAAGGTGTGCGGAATAGGTTCGGCATCGCCACACGACGCCCCGGATGACCGCCCCCGGGCGAAGGCCAGAAGGCGACACCGATGGTTCCCAGGCGTACCGGTGAGAGCTCGAGGCGCCGCGCCGATCATGCTGATGACCTGACCAGTGTGGCGTCACCAGCGCTCCCGCCCGCGGCCAGGGCCAGCTGGTTGGGGACCGGGATACGCCGAGCGCAGGTTCCCAGGACGATGCCCAGCGAGGCCCCGGCGTTGACACCGAGCAGCCCGCTCGGCCAGGGGGTTGCGGTGACGGCCTGCATCACTGCGCTGGCCACCGCCAGGGCGGTCCTGGACGAGCACGCCCAGCGATGATGGTACAGCTGCACGCGCAGTGACGTTGATGTTGTAGGAGACGTTGGAGGCGTCGGGTGAGCAGGTAGTGGGCGACCCGGCTGGCGTGATCTTTGAGGAGCTGACGAACAGGGAGGCCAGGACGCACAGGCCAGCAGGATGGCCGCCGCGGTCAGAGAATGTGGCTGGGCGGCGTGCGATCACGCGACACTCACCTCCGCCACTGTTTCGGAGAACGGGGGCGAGAACGGCCCCGAGGACCCTGATCGGCATCTACTCCCCACACCTGAAGTACAAAGGTCAACCTAATCCCAAGACGTCAATAGAGTTCGTCAAACACAGGCTGGCCTGTTGGTTTATTCACCGTATTATCTTCACCCAACAGCACGGACATGCTCAGGCATATCCTCTCATTTATATGTCGCGCGATACGCTCAGTGCATAGTGATGGACATGGAATCCGACCACTGAAGACCCGAATATATCCAACGTCGGATCATTTGGTTTTGTTGTCAGGTTTCATTACGTTCGTTTCACGCCATCACCTGGTGCGTGATGGTCGGTCACCAGATCGACTGAGCCCGGCGTTGCCCGGAGCGCAAGCGGCCACGAGGTCACCACGCCGCGCCAGAGCGTCGAGCAGTGGCTACAATCTCTGGTCCACCGCGCCAGCGACGTCCAGGCCGACATTTCGCCAAGACCGTCATCGCCCCTCATGCTCGACGACGACGCCGGACGCCTCGACCCTCCAGCGCGTTGCCGAGCACATGGCGCGGCGCGCGAGCTGACCGCTCAAGCAGGACGGAGACCTGCGACGGTGCCGTTGGCCGACCACGCCCCAGCACCCACATCGAGGCCGACCCTGCGCTGGATGGAGACCACCGCGGCCCGCCTGAGCGAGTTGCGCGAGAGGTGCGCTCATGAACGCTACCGTCACCACTGCCGTCACGGCTGCCGACGTCACCTCCGGCACTCGGTCAGGGCCAGGGGCCACCTGGGCGAGGTCACTGCGCGCCTGCGGCCTGAGATGAGCTTCTGGCAGACCCATTGAGCTGCGCGGCGTCGACCTGATGTCGCAGCCGGTGAGGTTTCTGCCGTCACCGGTCCGTCAGGCTCGGGGAAGTCCACGCCCTGCACGCCGCGGCCGGGGTCCCCTGCAGTTCGACGCCGGGCGCCAATGACTACCACGGAGGCGAGACGACCCAGGGACATCGGCCCTCGACGAGGCCGCCCGCAGCCGCCCGCGCCTGAAATTCTGGCTTCATCTTCCAGTTCGGCCAGCTCCTGCCGGACCTCTCCGCCCTGGACAACGTCACCATCCCCTACTCCTGGCGGGCACCCTGCGCCGGCGGGCGCTGGCCCAGCCCGCGAGACCCTGGGCGAGCCAGCTGGAGCGAGCACCCGACAAGCGCCCCACCCAGCTCCTCGGCGTGGCAGGCGCAGCGGGCCGCCGTCGCGCGAGCGCTGGTGACCAACCCGCGTCTGCTCTTCGCCGACGAACCCACTGGTTCTCTGGACTCCTGCCGCCGGAACGGACCATGAGGTGCTCTTGAACTCGGTGCGTTCCCCGAGGCGCCGCCCTGGTCATCATCACCCATGACGCGCGCTGTCGCGCTTCACGCGATCGGGGAGGTCACCGTGCGCGACGGTCGCATCAACCCGGGCCACGATACTCGCAGCCGGCCTGAGCGGCCGGGGAACGCAGAGCCGGGAAGCCCGGCAGCAGAGAGAGCGACAGAGTCGTATCGCCCTGACTCGGTTACTGTCGCCAACGACCGCTCCGCCTGGCGCCGTTTGGCCGGATCACGCGTGCCGGCGTCATGGTGGGGTGGCCCTGTTCCTCATGCTGCTGGCCGCCGCCCAGGTTTTCCCGAGCGCAGCATGCGCTCGAGCTGGGCGTCCACCGCCTCATGCCCGGCCTCCCCGGGCAGTCGAAACCACACCGACCTCCAGCCCGACCATGCCCTCACCGCCGGCGAAATGGGTTGTCGCCACCAACGTCGACGTCGTCGGCAACCAGACGATCACCGTGCTGAGGGTGGCCCGCCAGTCGGGCACCACTCGGTGAAGATCCTGGCCCGACATCGTCCCCAAGCCGGGCGAGTACCTGGCCTCCCCGCCCGGGCTGGGCGCATCGCATCCCTTCCGCCGACCAGCTCTCGCTGGCGACCGCTACGGCAAGCAGGTAGGGGTTCTGTCACCGAGGCCGTCGAGGGCCCGGACCGCTGGTGCCGTCGTCGACGGACCTGGGGACCGTATGATTCCAACTTCTACATCCCGCCCCCAGGTGGTCACCTCTTCCAGGGCATCCCCTACGAGAACGAGGCGGTATCGATCGCCACGATCGTCGGTGCCATCGCGGTGCCCGTGCCCGCGCTGCCGCTCGTCGGGATCGTCACGGATCTGGGGGCGGCACAGCGGGCCGAGCGCTTCGCCACGCTGGTGCCTCATCGCCACGCCCAGCAGGTCGTTCAACCGCGGTCGAGATCGGGGCGACCACCTTCCGAGCTCTGGCGGGCGTGGCCCTTACCCGCCCTGATCCCGCTGGCTGCGCAGATCACACCGAAGTCGAGTCGTTTTACTCCGACCTGCTGCGTCACCTGTCAACGCGGTCATCGCGCCGTCGTCGTGACCACGGCGGAGCGGCGGCCGTGGCCTGGTGGCGCACGCGACGGCCGGACCTCGCTGGGCGGCTCCCCGTGAAAGGTGACCGAGCGCCGCCCCGCCTCATCTCGCTGGCACTCCGTGATCCTGGGACGGCGGGACCGATCAGTTCCTCTGACGGTGTACGCACCAGAACTCCTGATCTGACCATCTACCTGCTCCCGGTCTCCTTCCTGTGCGCGATGCTGGGGCTGCTGTGGCCGGCCGGTCCTGACCTGCGGGTGGCGCGAGGCGGCAGGCCTCACCCGTCCGCGGCACAGGTCATCGGCTCAACCGACCACCAGCACCCCCGGTGGCCGTGCGGTGGCGGGCGTCGACGCCGTCTACGCCACGACGGTGTTCGCTGCCCGCCATCACGGCGCCGCCGGGACCCGTGACGTCACGCGAGGCGGTGGGCACCTGAGCACGTCGCCTCGCGGCGACGCCGGCGGTCAGCGACGAGGGCGCTGAGCGCGCCGTCGACGAGCCCGCCGCCGCGCCCGGGGTGACGACGGTCGCCGGGAGGATCAGCGGGGACGGCAAGCAGGACAGCCGGTCATCCTCGAGGCCGACGCTGAGGCCTCGGGCGCCGCAATGTGGCGTCCCCGGATGGCGCGGGTGAGCATCAGCACCCGCTGGCTGTACGAGAACGCGGCGGCCCGCCGTCGCCGGTCAGCGCGGAGGAGCTGAGCGCCGTGAGCACGGCGCGCCCATCGTCCTGGTGGCACCGACCCGGCCAGCCCGCCGTCGAGCGAGCCTGCACCGCCCCGGCGCCTCCGGCCTCGGCCTGGGGACCGCCCCCAACCTCACCCAGCTCGATCCAGGCCTCCAGGACACCGCCATGGAGAACCAGTTCGCCCGAGCTGGGCTACATCGGCATCCTCATCGCCGCGGGCATCTCCGCGGTCTGCTGGGGTCTCGACGGTGGCGGCGCTACTGGGGCGCCGGCGGGTCCTCGGTCCGTTACGGCTGGTCGGCATGCCGGCGGCGACGCTGCGCTCCACGGTGTCCTACGAGACGATGCTGCCGGCGGTCACCGTCGGCCATGAGCATCGGTCTGGGCCGGCTGACCGCTTGGGCCTGCTCGGCGGCGTATCGGGGCGCCGTCATCAGCTGGCCGGGCGGCGGTTACCGCTGGCGCTGGGGGCGTGCTCTGGCGCTGGTGGTGGTGGCGGCCCTGGCCAGTGCCCGCTACGCCGGCCGCATGCTGGCCGGCACCACCGTCCGATTCAGAGAAGCGGCCCACAGTGTCCATATCGGTGACAAAGGCCGCGATCAGCCCTCAGTCGCAGAAAAGGAAACCGCATGATCTCCGCGGTTCTCCTCGACGGAGTGACGGCCTGCAGGAGCTCCTTTTGTGTCCGATATGGACACCTACCCTCCAGCGCCCCGGGCACTGGGGAGAACAAACCCTCGGTGCCCGGAGCTGATCTGCGATAGAACAGGACCATGACCGCAGGACGGACCGACACGGCCGCAGGCTCCGCTGCCCCGGCCTCCCTGAGGCCACCGGTCCTCACGGCACTGGACCTCGGTCGCCTGCGCGCGACGGCGAGGCCGATGAGCTCGCCGCCGGCGAGATGGTCGAGGACCCTGGATCTGGTCGACGCGGACCCTGAGCGGCGGCGACCCTGTCGGCGCTCACACCGCTCAACTGCCGGTTCTCGGAGGTCTTCGCCAACGACACCGACCTGGCCGCGGCGCGGCTGGTCGACTGCCGCCTGGAGCGCCCTGAGCGCCACCCACCACAGCCCGCGCTCCACCTGGCGCACGGTGGAGCGTGATCGACTCCCGTATCGGGGCCTGGGAGCTCTACGACGCCGATGTCGAGTCGTCCTCATTGAGGACCGCCGCCGCTTCACGAACCTCGCCGGAACCACTCTGCGCGACCTCCCTCATCCGGGCCACCCGGATCGACGAGCTGACCCGAGCGGCATCGACGCCCAGCGGGTCCACTCGAGGACTGCCGGTGGGCACGCTGAGGCCTGCACGGCGGGAGCCCGAGAGACGTTGACCCGCGCGGACTGGAGATGAGAACGGTCAGGGGGTCGGCCCCTGGCTGGGCGACCGTCAGCAGCGGGCAGCTCAGCGAGCTCGCGTCAGCGCTGGCGCAGCACCTGGGCTGCGGGTCACGGATCAGGATCACGCACAGAATGTGACAACAAAGGGAGCAGACGAGCATGACGCTCGCTGACAGCCGACGACGTTCTCACCGTGAAGTCTCGACGTCTCCTCATTCAAGGAGGGCTACAAACCAGGATGAGGTCGACGTCTTCCTCGATGACGTGACGACCACGATGCGGGAGTTCGAGGAGCGGCTCGGCACGTCACAGGAATCCCTCGAGCCCTCGCACCGGAAGGCCGAGATCCTCCTGACCTCGGAGGGCGTCAGAAACATCCGGTTCTCGACCACCCGGTGGTCGGGCTACCGCATCGACCAGGTTGATGCCTTCCTCGTCCAGGTGCTCGCGACCATGGAGGCCCTTTGAGGCGCAGCTGCGCACCAACGCATTCTCCGGCCAGCCCGTCACCGGAGCCGGCGGGCCTACGGCGGCGGAACCTACGGCATGAGCCCGGCCCAGACCGGATACGCCCTGGGCACCGCCGAAGCCGGCGGGCCCCAGCACACCGAGGTGATCGCCCAGCGGGACCAGTACATCGCCCAGCTCCAGCAGGAGATCGCCCACTTTGCGCGCCGAGCTCGAGTCCGCCCAGCGCCGCCTGGGGACGACCGGGTCCCTAGGCCCAGCCACCCTTTTCAACCACCAAGCAGTCACAGCAGGGAGCAGATCGCATGACGATCCTGACGAACCATGACGTGGACAACGTGAAGTTCACAGCCACCCAGTTCCGGAGAGGGCTACAGCCAGAGCGAGGTCGACCGCTTCCTCGAGAAGATCGCCATCACGCTGAAGGTTCTTCAGGAGAGAGCAGATTCTCCGGTACGCGCCCGACTCCACCCATGTCCAGGTGTGCTCACGGTCGATGACGCAGAACGTGAGGTCTCGCGGCCACCAGGCTCCCGGAAGGCTACGAGCAGGACGAGGTTGACAGGTTCCCGACCACGTCGTGGAGACGATGAGGTACCTGAAGCACATGGCGCCACGCAGACCTCGGGATACGAATCGCAGTGGGGCGGCAGCTCATGGAGCACCGGAGTCAACACGTACGGCAGTGCGCATACCCGCACCGAGCGGCACCGAGTCGTCCAGTAGTCAGGCGATCGCCCAGCGGGACCAGTACATCGCCCAGCTCCAGCAGGAGAACGCCCACCTGCGCGCTGAGCTCGAGGCCGCCCAGCGCCGCCTGGAACGACCGCATGAGACCCATTGAGCCCCACAGGCCTGCCGAGTGCAGCGCGCCGGGCCGGGCCACCGCCTGCTCGCCGGAGGCGGCAGTGACCGGCTGGCGCTACGGGCCGGGTGAGGCGGAGTAGGCTCAGCCCCGCCGGACCAGCGGGAAGGTGGATGGTCTCTCGGATGCCCCGGCGGTGAGCACCATGAGGAGGCGGTCGATGCCCATGCCCATGCCGCCGCTGGGCGGGAAGCTCCCGCTCCACTGGCTACCAGGAAGTCCTCGTCCAGGATCATGGCCTCGTCGCCTGGCGGCCGCCAGTGCCTGCTCGAAGCGCTCGCGCTGGACCACGGGGTCGGCGAGCTCGGAGTAGGCGGTGGCGGTCTCGAAGCCGCGCACGTAGAGGTCCCACTTCTCGGTCAGGCCCGCCTTGCTGCGGTGGTAGCGGGTCAGCGGCGAGGTGTCCGTCGGGAAGTCGTAGACGACAGGTGGGCGCCTACAGCTTGCCGCCCACGCTGCCTCGAAGATGTCCTCCACGACCTGCCGGCCACGGCGTAGTCGTCGATCTCCAGGCCGATCCCCTCGGCGTGGGCGACCAGCCGCTCGCGTCGGGGTCTCCACTGTGATCTCCTCGCCGAGGGCCTCGGAGACGGAGGTGTAGAGGTCGATCTTGTCCCACTCGCCCGGACAGGTCGTGACCTGCGTCCCGTCGGCCAGCGTGACGACCTCCCCGCCCCGGGCAGGTCGAAGGCGTCGCGGCCGCCTGCTGGACGAGGTTGCGGGTCAGCTCGGCCATGCCGTCGTAGTCGGAGTAGGCCTCGTAGGCCTCCAGGGCCGTGAACCCGGGGAGTGGGGAGGAGTCGGCGCCCCTCGTTGCGGGAAGTTGCGGTTGATCTCGAAGACGCGGTCCACGCCGCCGACCACAGCGCGCTTGAGGTAGATCCCGTGGCGATGCGCAGGTAGAGGTCCATGTCGAAGGCGTTCATGTGGGTGATGAACGGGCGGGCGGCCGCCCCGCCGTGAATGACCCTGCAGCATGGGGGTCTCCAGCCCAGGTAGTCGCGGCGGAAGAAGTCTGCGTGACGGAGCGCACGACGGCGGCGCGGGTGCGCACCATGTCGCGGGCGGCGGGCCGGGTGAGCAGGTCGAGCTCACGACGGCGCACGCGCGTGCTCCTCCGGAGAGCGTCACCGCCTCACCGGCCTCGTTGGTCCAGGTCTGGGCAGGGGGCGCAGCGCCTTGAGGCGATCCGCCAGGCGGGGACCTCGACGTCGTCGTCCCCGGCGGAGGCGGGGCCCGGCGCCCTCACGCAGGACCGGCCTCGGCCATGACGGACAGCTCGCCACGGCGCGAGGAGATGACGCGGCCGTGGACGAAGAGGTGGTCGCCCAGGTCGACGTCGGCTCTTGAAGGCCGCGAGCGCGGTGTGGTCCTCGGCGGGCAGGGCCTGGCCGAGAGCATGGCCTGCAGGGTGGTGCCGGCCCCGTCCTGCAGGGTGACGAAGCACAGGCGGCCGGTGTTGCGCAGGAAGACGACGCGCCGGCCACGCCGACGACGTCGTCGGTCTCCTGCCCGGCCTCGAGGTGGGCGTAGCCCTCGCGCACGGCGGCGATGGTGGTGGTGACGGGCACGGAGACCGGTAGGGGTCCCAGCCCTCGCTGCGCAGGCGCTCGCGCTTGCCGCGCGAACCTCGAACCGCTCGCCCGGGCCCGGGTCGGCCTTGGGCTGCTTTGGGCTGGTCCGATGAACGCCTGCAGACTTCGGCGACTGGTCGCCGGCGGCGTCGGTGGCGGTCGGGTCGGGCTGGGGGGTGTCTCGTCCCGTCACGTGAAGGAGTCTCAACGGCGCCCGCCTCCCCGGACGCCCCCGTCCCGGACGATGCCCGATCCACATCCGATCCTGGTCACACCGCGGCGGTTCCTCCGGTCAGATCCAGGTGGGCACGACGGCGGGCCCCGGTCACCGTTTCTCTCCTTCCGCCGCGGCGCACGGACACGCAGTACTCGGCCGGGAACCAGGCTGGGGCCCAGGGCCTTGCCTCTGACCGGAACCCGGCTCAGGCGCAGGGCGGTGCTGCGGGCCGTGGGGCGCTGCTCCCCACTGGGGTGGTGTGCGAAACGAGGAAGGCGGAGAGCAGTCCTGAAGTCGGGCCCGAGGTAGCACCACGGGACCCGGGATGGAGGGAAGGCCGCTCAGGATGACGCCGTCGGCGGCCAGGGATCAGCTGCTCGGCTCTGAAGTAGCCGGGCACACGTCGCCGTCGTAGGAGTACCGCTATCCGTCGAGGACCCTGCGCCCAGGCCAGGTCGGCGCCGAGCTCGTCGCAGGCCTCGAGCAGCAGCTCGTGGAGGAGGTCCAGGTCGCCGGGGCTCGAGGTGCCAGCTCGGCCTACCACCAACCATGTACATGCCGTGAGATCCTCCTGAGCCAAAAGAACGTCGCCGTGCACTGATCGGCGCGGGCCCGGTCAGGAAGACCCCGACGTCATCGACATACCTGCGATCATCGGCGGCCTCGATCGTGGTCTCGCCCAGCGGCAGCATGCGTGCCCGCCGGTGTACTCGGTGGGGCTCCAGTGCGGGGCCACCGCCAGATGGCGCATCCAGGCCTTGACCGGATCGGGCAGACGGACTCGCGCACGTAGGCCCGCATCTCGACCACCTGAACGTCCTCGTCAAGCCGCTCCCACTCCTTCTCGCAGACGTCGGGATTGAAGTCGGGCACGGACGAGGCTTCCTGCGGCCATACCACGCGCTCGAAGAACAGGGCCACGACGCCGTCGTTCCAGCGGGCGAGGGTTCGCGCCGACGCCAGGGCCCTCTTGGTGGCCGAGCCGCCTTGGAACCAGCTCTGGGGCCAGGTGTGAGCCGGTAGCAGTAGGGCAGATCGTAGCCGGAGACCTCCGGACGTAGTCGTGACGAAGTCGAGCTGCACATCCAGAGACGTCTCTCCAGCTCGAGGACCAGCAGGTCCGTCGTCGGAGGCGGAGGTGGGTTCCATCCCGTCATTACCTCGACGGTGAGGTCCGCGTTGTGCGCACACCCTCGATCTGTCAGCCTGACGGGGTGTAGAGCTCTAGATGTCCTGTCCTTGAACTGCCCCAGCACGCTTCCGACCTTATCGGAGCACGGCGGTGTCGGGGGCGGTTCGGGACGGCCTGGTGCGGCGGCGGGCGGCGCGCAGAGCGGTCAGGCGCGGCCCCGGCCAGGGGATGCCGCGGCCGTGGTGGCCCCTGGAGGCGGGCGACGTCGGAGTCGGCCGGATCTGGCCGTCGGTGCCCCGCTCCACGATCCGGTTGGCCGCGTCGACGAAGACGACCCGGGCAGGTAGGTGCGGGCCTCGGCGTCGGACATCTGGGAGTAGGCGATGAGGATGATGACATCGCCGGGGCTGACCAGGTGGGCGGCGGCACCGTTGACGCAGATCTCTCCGGCGCCGCGCTCGCCGGGGATGACGTAGGTGGACAGGCGGTTGCCGTTGGTGCAGTTGCAGATGTCGACGCGTTCGCCGGGCAGCAGGTCGGCCGCCTCGAGCAGGTCGACGTCCACCGTGATCGAGCCGACGTAGTCGAGGTCGGCCTGCGTCACGGTGGCACGGTGGATCTTGGACGTCATCATCGTCCGTGTACGGGCGCTCATCGCGGCTCAGCGTAGACGGCGGTGGGCCCGGCGCACTGTACGGTGCGGCACAGGGTGAGCGACCCGACAGGTACGCGGGCTGCGGGGCGCGCCGGGGTGCCTACGGGAGCAGGTCGATGAGGGTGTTGTCGATGAGGCGGGTGGTTCCCACGCGGGCGGCGACGGCGAGCAGGCCCACGGCGGGCAGCCCCTCCCCCGTGTCCTCGCGCACCGGCGCTCGGCGTGGCAGGCCGAGGCCGGCGTCGGTCAGGTCCTCGAAACCGGCGGGGTCGACGAGGGCCACGTAGTCGATCCCGACTGTCGGCCGCCCTCAGGGACGCCAGGGCGGCCCGGCGGATCGCGCCGGCCGGGCAGGGTGCCGGAGCCGGCCGCCTGCGCCGCAACGTCCTGACCTGCCTGGAGGGCCCGGGAGAGGGCCAGGGCCTGGCGGCGCTGCTCAGGGCTGAGGTAGGCGTTGCGTGAGCTCATGGCCAGGCCGTCGCTCTCGCGGCGGATGTCGACCGGCGATCTCCACCGGACGGCGAGTCTGCGCACCATGGACTCGATGATCGCGAGCTGCTGGGCGTCCTTGTGGCCGGAACAGCGCCCAGCGCGAGCGCGGTCAGGTGCATGAGGGTGAGCACCACCTGGCACACACCGGCGAAGTGGGTGGGACGGGTGCGGCCCTCCAGGACGGTGGCGATGGGGCCGGGGTCGATGCGCACCGATGGCTGCCCGGCCGGGTAGATGAGACCTCCGGGTGGGGGAGGAAGACGACGAGCCGTCCCACGCCCAGGGCTGCCGTCAACGCCGGTGAGGGTCTGTGTCAGTCGGCCAGATCCCCTCGAGGTCGCGCGGGTAGGAGTCGAGGTCCTCGGTGGGGGCGAACTGGAGGGGTTGACGAAGATCGGTCACCACGACGGTGCCGGCCGGCCCGACGCGCCGGGCGGCCTCACGCACGAGATCGAAGTGGCCTCGTGGAGGGCACCCATGGTCGCGACGACCGCGCGGGGTCCGGGGCGTCGGCCAGGGCGGCGGCGAGCTCGTCGCGGCTGCGGGCCAGGATGGTTGCGGCGCCGGCGTCGCCGGGAGCGGCAAGACGTGAACGGGGGGCGGGAACAGGCGTCGGCGGGTTCAGTGCTCCGAGCCCACGCAGTCGCCCCACTGAGCCGTGCCGACCCGCCGGCCACAGCTCGCATAGCGCGGTGAAGTGTCCACGGTGGCGACTTTTTCCGAACCCGGAATCCGAGAACCGAAAGTCATCTCGATTCACGTCTTCGCAGGTCTGCAGGGTCGGCTTGAGCGAGAGCTCGCCGGCGGCCGGTCGGAAAAGTCGCCACACGGACAGAATCGCGTCATGCAGGTCGCTTCGGTCCATCGATGACGGCGGGGCGCGCCGGAGCGTGCAGCGAGAGCATCGAGGGCATGAGCAAGGTTGGCGGTATGGGTCTCGGCAGAGTCCGAGGAGTACAGTGGCGCCGGCACGCGCGGCCCGGCTGGTTGGCGTCGGCATCATCTCCCGCCAGACGCGCTCGGTGCGGTCCTGGGCTGCGCGCTGCGGGCGGTGGAGCATCAGGTGGTCGGCGTCCACGCCGTCTCGAGGACTTCCGCGCGAGCGCGCCGAGATGCTGCTGCCGGGCGTGCCGGTCCTGACGGTTGAGGAGATCGTCGAGCGCGCCGAGATGGTGCTGCTGGCCGTACCGGACGATGCGCTCGAGCCACTCGTCCAGGGGTTGGCTGACCTGGGCCGCTGGCAGTCGGAGCAGCTGGTGGCCCACACCTCGGGCCGCTACGGCGCCGCCGTGCTGGCACCCGCCCGACGCTGCGGGGCGATCCCGCTGGCCATCCACCCGGCGATGACCTTCTCCGGGTTCTCCACGGATGTGGCCCGGCTCGTCGGCTGTCCCATGGCCGTGACCGCCCCGCCGGCGGTGCTGCCCATCGCGCAGGCGCTCGTCGTCGAGCTCGGCGGGGAGCCCTTCGTCCTGGAGGAGTCGGCGCGCCCGGCCTACCACGCGGCCCTCGCCCACGGCGCCAACCACCTGCTCACGGTGGTCACGCAAGCCGTCCGGGTGCTGGCGGCCGCTGGGGTCGAGGACGGGGCGACGACGCTCGGCCCCCTGCTCACGGCGGCCCTCGACCGGGCCCTGCACGAGGGCGAGGCGGGCCTGACCGGACCGGTCTCCCGGGGCGACGCCGGAACGGTGGCCGCCCACCTGGAGGCACTCGGCTCTCTGCGCGACGGCGAGGGGCAGAGCCTCGACGACGTCGTCGTCTCCTACCGCCGACTGGCCGCCGCCACCACCGACCGCTGCGAGTCCACCGGTCGGCTCACCGCCGAGCAGGCCCGGCGCCTGCGCGGAGATCCTGGCCCCGGAGCAGCTCGAGGGCTGACCTAGGAGGGCTCAGCAGCCTGCGTGCCGGCGACGGCTCGCGCGAGCCACCGGTCGAGCTGCTCGGCGCTGGAGCGGCGCAGCGCCCGCTCACTGATCCGCGCCGCGAGCGCCTTGGCGTCGGCGGCATCGAGGTTGGTGATCGAGGTGGGGACCTCCTGGGCGACCATGTCGAGCCGGAGGGAGGCCAAGGACCGCCTGCGCGCCAGCGGTCCCTGACGGAGGCGCAGGGACTGGATGCGTCTGGGGAAGACGGCGACTCGCTGCCGCCAGCGGCCGTGGCGGATGATGACGCAGGTATCGGTGAGGGCGATGGCCGCGCGCCGCCAGGTCAGGGGCGGAAGATCCGCCCGCGGCGGCTGAGGCGCACGAAGCCGCGCTCGGCCGAGCCTGCCGGGGCCTGCGTGGGTCGCCGACGCCGTCGTCGTCCCGGCCGGTAAGGGCCGAGCGAGCAGGGTGTCGTCGGGCACGCCCAGGTCATGACCACGAGCCACGAGCCCGCAGAGCGGTGTCCCGAACTCCCCACGGGCAGGAGCAGGTTACCGAACGCGTCGGCTCTGGCCGTCCTGGGACCGGTCCTCGCGACCGGCCACGGTGACGTCTCACCTTCACACCAGTCCTGCCGCGCCACAGGATCGGCCTGGCGAGACCGACACCGTGGACCCGCCCGGGCGGCAGCGTCCGGAGAGGTCTCGGAGGTGAGCCCGTAGCGCATCCGGATGCTGCCAGGCAGCGGCCTGGAAGTTCCAGGCGCTGTTGAACTGGGTCCACACGATGGTCGCCACCGCGATGACGTCGTGACATAGGAGGAGGTTATCGTCAGTGCTTCGCCGCCGGTCATGGAGTCCGTGATGATGCTGAGGACCCCTACGGCAAGCGTGCCGACGAGCGTCAGCGCAAGCACATAGACCGAGGAGCTGCGCAGCAGGGACCCGAGGAGGGTGGCACCGTCGACGCTGTAGAGCGGTTGCTCCTGGTAGTGGAGGCCCGCAGCTGCGTGGAGCGCTGCATGGGGACGGGTGTTCCCCAGCCCGCGGTCTCCCCGGACCAACGCACGCGGGCTCGGCGGCAGAAGCGGCATCGTCAATACTGATGGTGCGCAGTCAGCCCACCCGCCCCCGACGGCGCTGTCCTCCGGAGCGGGTCCGGGCGCGTCGATCTGTCCGGCGGCCAGGTCGAGGATGCGGTCGCGCAGGGTCTGCAGCTCGCGGGTGGTGAGGAACCCGATGACGACCCGCGAGTCCCGGCCGCCGGCGACCTCGACGGTCAGCTGCCCCAGGCCGAGGATACGACCGAGCAGGGGATGGACGACGTCGACGGACTGGATGCGCGGCAGACGGGCCGTACGCAGCTTGCGGCCGAGGATGCCTGAGCGCAGGTAGATCGCACGTCGGCGTCCACGGCGTAGGCGCGCCGCCACCAGCTGAGCAGACCGAGCCCCGCCCACGCGACGATGAGCGCGACGAGGCCGAGCAGGTAGTAGCCGATCTGGTCCCCCAGGGAGAAGCCGTGCTCGCGGATGAAGCGATAGGCGCGTACGACGTCGTCGAGGTTCTGGACCGTGACGAAGGCGAGGACGCCGGTGGCGATCTTCCAGCCCTCCAGCAGCGGCGTGATGACGCTGACCCGGTGCCAGGTGACGCTCTCGGGCAGGGCAGGTCCCGGGGAGGCCTGCGCCTCGCCCTCCCGCTGGAGCCCTCATCGGCCTGGCGGGCGGACTCAGACGGCTCCCCCAGCTCGAGCCCCGCTGGGCGACTGCAGCCATCCTCTCCCTCGCCGCGCTGGGACAGGACCCGGCGCAGGTTCTCCGCCTCGGCCACAGGCAGCCCGTTGATCGTCGCGTCGGTACTGGCCGAGGCCGTGTGGAGCCTGACCTCGGCGATGCCCAGCCAGCGAGCCAGCGGCCCCTGGGAGGTGTCCACGAACTGCATGCGCCCGTACGGGGTGACGGTGATGGAGCGGAACATGACTCCCGTGGCGCCACAGGAGGGTGGTTGTCCGCCAGGGCGTAGCCCATGGCCCGCACCTGGCGCGGGATGAGCCAGAGCTGCCAGACGAGCAGCGCCACGAAGAGCCCCGCCGGGATGAAGAACGCGGAGGAGACGAGTACCCCGGGGACGGCGAAGCCGATGATGAGGACGGCACTGACGATACCCGCCCCCAGGAGACGAGCGGTGATGAGCCTGGACGAGACCGGGTGAAGACGACGCCGTCGGGGGCGCGAAGGCGCGGGTCGGTGCCGGCAGCGGGCGCAGAGGTGCGGATGCGGTCACGCAGGCGCCGGTCGCTTCGGGGGCTCGCCCGGAGAGCGCTGGACGAGCCGTCGTCGTCGCCGTCACCGGAGATGGAGCACCACTGCTCGACGACGAAGCCGACGACGCACCACACCAGGCATGCCGCCATGCAGCCGATCGAGGTCCACGCCAGGTGGGTCATGTCCGGCGAGCGAGGCGTCACCAGGGCCAGGATGAGCCCTCCGGCGTAGACGCCGCCCAGGACCGCGCCCACGATGGCCGAGGCCTGGGCGGCAGCCGCAGTGGTGGCGGCACCGGTGAGGGTGATCCAGGTGCGCTCGCGGGCCCGCAACCGCCGCACCGCCAGAGCCGCATACGAGGACGATGCCGGAGATGACCAGCGCGGTCACCGCCCCCCAGGGGGTGAGGACCGGGATCCAGCGAGGTGGCGCAGAAGGAGGTCTCCGGCCACCCAGGAGGCGACCGCCGCGGCAGTGAACCAGGCGACGGCGCTGGTCCAGCGGGTGCGCCGCATCAGACGTCCTGGCGGGGCCCTGTCCCCTGGGAGCCACCACCGATGACGTCGTTCCACTGCAGGGGGGACTGCCAGGCGTCCCCAGCGGCGTCATCCTGCGGCTGAGCGGCCGGGGCACCCTGCCCCTGCTGGCCGGCATAGTTCGCGTAGCTGCCGACGTCCTGCTGGTTGCTGGGGAACCCGCCTGCACCATCGACCTGCCCGGGGGCGTAGGCGTCCTGAGGACCGGCTGCCCCGGCCGACGCGGATGCCTCGGGGGCCGAGGCCGCCTGGTAGGGCGAGTCGATCTGCGGGGCCTGCCCGGACCAGGCGCCGGCATCGTAGGAGGACTCGAACGGAGCCTGGTCGAAGGGCGCCGGCTCAACCGGTGCCTGCGAGCCGAGGGGCTGCGCCGAGGAGGCCGGTGAGCTGCCGGAGACGCTGTTGGCGTAGTCGGCGGCCAGGGAGGCAGTGGCCGCATTGGCCACGGAGGACTCGTCCCGGGTGGCGTCGTAGACCCTCTGCGGCTCGGCGTCTGCGGCCTCCTGCTCCACCGGGGGCTCCACGTAGGGGCCGGTGGGCTTGTCCGGCAGGGAGTCGGAGTCGAGCCAGTCGAAGGCCAGCCACCGCAGGCCGCCACGGTCGGGGGCGTTCTCAGCGAGCTCGGACACGGAGTGCCCGGCCAGCTCGGCGAAGGGGTCGGCCTGGCTCCACGGCACGAGGACGAAGGCGCGCTCGACGGCGTGCAGGGTGCGGCAGGGACAGCGCCGGGTCGGCGGAGGTGACGCCCTCGACCTCAATGAGGTCGACGTCAGTGCGCACGCCCCACGGCTCGGTGCGCACGCGGCCGGCGGCGGCCTCCAGGGAGTGGCAGACCTCGAGGAGCTCGCGCGGCGAGAGGGTCGTCATGGCCATGACCACCGTGTTGAGGTAGTCGGGCTGCGGCTCGGCGCCTCGGCGACGACGAGCGACGGTGCGGGCCAGCGGCGCCACCTGCGTGACCTCGATGCCCTCCGTGTTCTTCAGTCCGTGGACGGCCGTGCGCAGGGACTCCACGACCGCGCCGACGTTGGCACCCAGGCTGAAGACGACGCTGACGGGCTGGGCGGGGCGCTCGGCGAGCGGGTCAGCCGGCACGGCGGGAGGCAGGCGCCTGCTCGGCTACCGGAGCGGTTCTGGGGCCGCGATGCCGAACCCGGGCTGCACCGGCGCGAGGGCCTGCTGCGCGGCGTACGAGGCGTCGGCGGGCTGGGAGAAGTCCTCGGCAGTAGGAGGGCTCGGAGTAGGAGGGACGATGCTCTCCTGGCCCTCCTGGCTCCCGGCTCCGGAGTACTCACCGGGCGCGGCGAAGGGGCCGGGCTCGGCCAGGGGCTGGGCGGCTGAGACGGATGAGGCATCGGCGAGGCCGTCTGCGGCAGCCGTCCCGGCGTCGGACCCGAAGCCGTTGAGGGTGGGCAAGGAGCCGTCGGCGTCAGCGCCCGCCGCGTCGACCGGCTCATCGTAGGTTGCTCCGCTGTAGGCGGTCTCGTTGTGGGAGCCGACCTCCTCGGAGGAGGCCACGTGGCGACCCTCGCGGGGCAGCTGAATCGGGAGCTCGCCCGCGGCGGAGGCCGGTTCGGACGGGGCTCCGGCGTCGGCCACCACCTCATCGGCGTAGCTGGGGGCGACGGGCTCCGCCTCCGGCTCGGGGTGGCCGCCGGTACGCCCAGGGCATCGGCTGCCAGGCTCACGAAACCGTCAGCGCCGGCAGTCCGAGCGGCGGAGGTGGCGGTGGGCGCACTGGTCGAGGGGGTGTCCAGCAGACCCGCCGCGGCGGAGGCATCGGCTGCCGGCGCGTAGGACTCGCTGGGAGGCTCCGGGGCCTGGGAGGAGGACGCCGACGAGGTGGAGGAGTCCGTGACCCAGTCCGGCACCCAGGACTGGGTCGGCGCGCCGGCCCCGCTGGAAGCGCTGGGCTCGGCCGGCATCGGTGTGGGGACGGAGGGCGCGGCGGCCGCGAAGGAGGATCGGGCCGGTGCCTCAAGCGGAGAGGCGGGCGAGGGCGTCGGGGTGATGGGCGGTTCAGGTGTCGGCACCGTCGGAGCGACCGCAGCGTCTCCTGCGAACGAGGCTCCGGTGAAGTCGGGGACCTCCGTCACGAGGGGGGCCGCGGGAGTGGAGGCGGGCGGCTCGTAGGCGGGCGCCGCGGGCAGGCGGCAGGCCACCGGGGAGGCTGAGGACGAGGGCGTCCCGAAGGACCGCGGAGACCGCGACCGGCTCCTCGCCCTGAGCGGCCCAGGCGGCCTGGCTGGTGGCGGGGGCGCCACCGTGGCCCGCGGCGGCATCGGCCACCCGGTGGATGGTCACCGAGACGTCCTCGAAGGCGACGTCGAGGGGCGCCTCGGGCTGTGCACGGTGACCTCGGGCGACGACGCGGGGAATGACAGGACCCGCTCGGGCGATCCGGTCCGCCAGGGACTCGATGAGGTTGACCGGCTCGCCCTCGATGATGCGTCACGATGCCGTTGGCCACGCGGGAGTAGTCGACGGCGTCGGTCACCGAGTCGGTGACGGCGGCCACGGCGGTACCGCGCTGCCCCAGGTCGAGGACGACGTCGACCGTGAAGAGCTGGCCCTCCTCGCGTTCGAAGGGCAGGACGCCGTGGTGTCCACGGGCGGACAGTCCGACGAGGCTGATCCGGTCGGTGGTCGCGGAGACGGTGGTGCTCACTGGTGTTCCTTCCAGAGGGAGGCGGTGCGAACGGCGGCCCGGTTGGCCGGGACCTCGTGGACTCTGACGGCCCAGGCGCGGCGGCGGCGGCCAGGGCGGTGGTGGCGGCGGTGACGGCGTCGCGCTGGACGGGGGTGGCGTCCGCCTCAGCGGCCTGGGCCAGGAAGCGCTTGCGGGAGGAGCCGACCAGGAGGGGCTGCCCCAGGTCGGCGATGAGCCGGGCGGTGGCGGCCAGCAGCTCGGACTGCTCGCGGGTCTTGGCGAAGCCGAGGCCGGGATCCAGGACCACCTGGGAACGGTCGACCCCGGCGGCGTCCAGCTCGTCCAGGCGCTCGCGCAGCTCGGCCTCCACTCCGGCGACGACGCCGCCCGGGTAGTCGGTGAGGCGGTCCATGGTCTCGGGGTCGCCGCGCCAGTGCTGGCAGACGTAGACGACGCCGGCGCGGGCGATGAGGGCGTGCATGGCTGGGTCGGCCAGGCCCCCGGAGACGTCGTTGATGATGTGGGCACCGGCGTCGATGGCGGCCTCGGCGGTGGCGGCGTGGATGGTGTCGACCGAGACGATCGCGCTGCCGGCAGATCCATCGGTCCCGTCGGCGAGGAGCGCGCGCACCACGGGCAGGACGCGGGAGACCTCGGTGTCGACGTCGACCCTCTGGGCGCCGGGACGGGTGGACTCCCCGCCGATGTCGATGATGTCGGCGCCCTGGGCGATGATCTCACGGGCATGGGCCACGGCTGCCTCGGGATCGGTCCAGCGGCCGCCGTCGGAGAAGGAGTCGGGGGTGACGTTGAGGACGCCCATGAGGAGCGTCCGGTCGCGAGGCACCCGCCCCGGCAGGGGGGCCGGAGCGGCGTCGGGAAGAATCGTCACGGGGCCAGGCTAACGGTTGGTCCGCGCGCTACGGGAGGACCGAAACATCTTCAGCCCGCCGCAAACTGAGAGCCAGGACACGATCCGTTCGGGTCGAGGCGGCCGGCATCGACCAAGAATTCACAGAAGACGCGGAGCCGTGTCGTCCATGAGTTTTTGGTTGAGATTGATGGACCTCACGACCTCGGTGCGACTGACCGGTCGCCCCTCATTCGAAAGGCGGAGACGCTCCGCAGCCCGTCCCTTCGACGCATTCCGGTTCTTCTCCTGATTTCTAGCCTGCAAGGCATCCACTGATGACTCCGGGACCACGCGACGCGTCCACCACGGCTCCCGCTGGGAAAGAAAATGAGAAGAGGACTGCTGATGCCCGCCCTGCTCGATCTGCGCCGCAGTGCTGCCGCCTTCGTGGCGGTGGCCATGAGCGCGGCCCTCATCGTCTTCGCCTTCATCGTCTCCGACTCCGTTCGGACCAGGGTCACCGAGAGTGCTCGCGCCAGTGTCGGTGACGCCGACGTGGTGGTCCTGGCGGACCGCAGGGACGACGCTGCCGGAGGCAGGATCTCCGAGCGGGCCGTGCAGCAGGTCTCCGCGGCTGACGGGGTCGCATCGGTGCGTCCCTATGTCGAGGGAGGGGTCCTGGCCGGCCGCCAGGGCGCGGCTCAGGAGAGCAGCCTCCTGGTCCTGGACGTACCGGCGCTCACGGGCAGCACCCGTCTGGTGGAGGGTCGCCTGCCGCAGGCGGATAACGAGATCGCCGTCTCGCCCGCCGTCCTGGAGCGGCAGCAGAACGTGAAGGTCGGCAGCGCCCTCACGGTGAGGGCCTCCGAGGACGCCTCCTCCACGACCGTGAACGTCGTGGGCGTGGTCCGGCCCGGGGCTGACGTCACCCGGTACGACGCCGAGGACACCCCCTACATCTTCGCCACGGGCCAGGCGCAGGCCGCCATGGGGCTTCCCGACGACCCCCGCCGTCCCTCTACGTCACTGGGAAGGCGGGGACCAGCGACAAGGAGCTTCTCAGCTCCGTCACCGAGGCCCTGGCCACCGCGCAGCCAGGCGCACAGGCCTACACCGCCTCCGAGATCGTCACCATGCGCGCCAAGAGCTCCGACGGCGCCGCCTCCAGGACGATCACTCTTCTGCAGATCATCGCCCCCGTGTGCGTCGTCGTCTCCGGGATCGTCATTGCCACGACCTTCACGACGCTCATGGCGCGCCAGACCCGCCAGATCGGTCTGCTGCGCTGCGTGGGCGCGACCCGCCGTCAGGTCGTGGGCTCCGTGCTGCGCGCCGCCCTGCTCACCGGGCTGGCGGGGTCCGTCTCCGGAGCCGTCGTCGGAGTCGCCATCGCGGTACCCGTCATCCGCTCCGGCCTCATCGAGGAGGTCGAGTCCCGTCACCTGACCATCTCCTGGACCTCCTTCGCCCTGGCGGTCCTGGTCGGCACCGTGGTGACCCTGGTCTCCGTCCTGAGGCCGGCGCGCCAGGCCAGCCGGGTGTCTGCGCTCGTGGCGCTGACCGGGCAGACCGCCGGCCATGAGTCGCTGGGCAGACGGCGGGTGGCTGCGGCCGTCGCGGGGGCGGTCGTCGCCGCGCTCGGCCTCGGCCTCATCCACGGCGGAGTTACCTGGCGGGTCCTGGAGATGATCGGGACGGGGGCGGTCGTCGCCGTCCTCGGGATCATCCTTGCGCTTCCCCTGCTCGTCGTCGGGGCGTCCCGCCTCGTCGGATCGGTCTGCGGCCAGGAGCGCAGACCTATCCTCCACCTGGCCACCCGCAACCTGGCCCGCAACCCCGGCCGCGCCGCGGCGACCACCGCGTCCCTGCTCGTCGCCGTTGCGGTGGCGGCCGCGATGTCCAGTGGCCTGTCCAGCGTCGCCTCCTCCATGCAGACCTACGTCGGCTACCACACCCCCGTCGACATCACCGTGGGAGAGCTGAGCGCGGGCCAGGACCCCTCCTCGACCGTTGCGAGGATCGCCGCCGTTGACGGCGTGGAGGGCGTCGTCCCCGTGCCGCGGCTCGAGGTCACCATGACCGGCGGTCGCCAGAACAACCGGGAGGAGACCCTGACCGTCTCCGCTGTCGACAAGGAGAAGGTCTCCCCGGTCCTGCGCTCCCGGAAGGCGCTGGAGGCTCTCGACGACCGGGTTCTCCTGCTGGACCGCACCTACGACATCGCCGACGGAACCCCCGTGACCCTCACGGGGCCCGCCGGCAGCGTTGACCTGACCGTCCGAGTGAAGGAGGGGCTCGACGCCGCCGTCACCCCCGCCGTCGCGGATCGGCTGGTCGGCAACGCTCCGACCGCCTCCCTCCTGTGGGTGCGCGCCAACGGCGATGGCTCGGATCGGGCTCCTGTCTCCGCCGTCCGCGAGGCAGTGGCGGGCAGCGGCCTCTCCGTCGGCGACTCCCAGGAGGGCCGCACCAACCTCACTGATCAGGTCCGCCAGGTCTCCATAGCGATCGGCGCCATGCTGGTCTTCACCCTGCTGATCGCCCTGTCAGGTCTGGCCAACACTATCGATATCAGCGTCCTGGAACGCACCCGAGAGATCGGGGTCCTGCGCGCCACCGGCACCCAGCGCAGCGGGATCAGGCGCCTGCTCATCACCGAGGCCGTCCTCACCGCACTCCTGGGCGGCACCATCGGCATCCTGCTCGGCTGCGGGGTGGGTATCGCGGGGCGGCCGCCCTGCTCACAACCGACTCCGCCAGCTTCTTGACCGTCCCGGTCCCATGGCTGGCCCTGATCCTGGTCGGCATCCTTCTGATGTCCGCCGCGGTCGGTGTCCTGGCCTCGCTGCGTCCCGCGGAGAGCGCCGGCCGGATCCCGCCCGTCCGCGCCCTCGCTCAGGACTGAGGAGAGCCACCTCCGCCCTCCTCTCTGCCACCCTCTCTGCCCCTCGCCATGGGGTCTGAGAAGCGTTGCCCCGCGCCCTGGTTCCAGGGCACGGGCAGCCGCACTCGTACCGCCTCGCCTCCGCCTTTCGGTGGACAGGGGCTCACGCGTCCCGTCCTTCGACGCATTCCGGTGCGATGACGCCGTTTCTAGGCTTTTTCACGTCAACAGGGCAGCCCCGGACACGACGCGAATCAAGCGACCGGCCCTGCCCGCCACACGAGTCAGCCAACGAGAAGGGTCCTGAGATGACGACTCAACCCCAGCCCCCGTCCTTCGGCCACACTGCCAATCCCGCTCCGGTCCCCCAGGGAGCACCGGCGGCACCTGCTGCTGCCGCCCCGATGCGCGTCGTCGAGGCCCGCGGCCTGACCAAGGTCTACGGCGAGGGCGAGGCCCGGGTCGTCGCCCTGGACTCAGCGAGCCTGGTGGTGGGACGCGGCGAGTTCGTGGCCATCATGGGCCCCTCCGGCTCGGGCAAGTCCACCCTCCTGCACTGCCTGGCCGGCCTGGACACGCCGACCTCCGGCAGCGTCCTCATCGCCGGCCAGGACCTGTCCGGCATGAAGGACAAGCAGCTCACCGCCGTGCGCCGCGATCGCCTCGGCTTCATCTTCCAGTCCTTCAACCTCCTGCCCACCCTCAGCGCCGAGGAGAACATCCTCCTGCCCCAGCGCCTGGCCCACCGCAAGCCGCAGCGGGACTGGTACGACGCCGTCATCTCCACCCTGGGGATCGGCGACCGCCTGTCCCACCGGCCCAACGAGCTCTCCGGAGGCCAGCAGCAGCGCGTGGCCGTGGCCCGCGCCCTCGTGGGCCGCCCCGAGGTGGTCTTCGCCGACGAGCCCACCGGGGCGCTGGACACCGCCTCGGCCGCCTCTCTGCTGGAGACCCTGGCCACCATGTGCGAGCACCTGGGACAGACGGTCGTCATGGTCACCCACGACGAGCAGGCAGCTGCTACCACCAACCGCATCATCCGCCTGCGCGACGGGCGCATCACCGGGGTCGAGGCCGTGCGCCGCCCGGCCGGTACCCGCGTGGCCGGGTCCGGTGCGCGCCACGCCGCCGGCCCCTCCCCCGCTGCCAGACCTGCACCTCCCGGATGGAGGCCCGCTGATGCCCTCGCTGCTCGATCTGCGGCGCACCACCGCCGCTCTCGTGGCCGTGGCCATGAGCGCCGCCCTCATCGCCTTCGCCTTCATCATCTCCGACTCCTTCCGCACTCAAACGCAGACCAGCGCGCGGGTGTCCGTGGGTGACGCCACCGTCGTCGTCCAAGATGGTCGTGGGGCAAACAGCACTGAGAACGCCCTGGACGACGCCCTCCTCAACCGGGTCTCCGCCCTCGACGGCGTCGGCTCCGTCCGCGGCGCCCACTGGGACATGCTGTGGCTCGACCTGCCCAAGCAGCTGCGAGGCGCCGCCGGGGTCCAGGTCGCCGCGCAGGACGTCCCGCCGCTCACCAAGTTCACCACCCTGAGCAGCGGCCGGCTTCCCGCCGCCACCGGCGAGGTGGCCATCGACTCCATGCTCGCCGAGCAGCAGGGCCTGAGCGTCGGCGACACCATCCGCCTCACGTCCAAGAATGAGCGACGACGCCAAGGCCGTCCGCTCGGCCCCCACGGTGGTCGGCATCATCTCCGCCGGGGCCGACAGCAAGGAGACCGGCACCGGCGTCCTCTACGCCACCGCCGAGCAGCTCCAGGCAATGGGCACTCGCATGGACTATCGCAGCCTTTTACGTGAACGCGAAGCCGAACGGACCCCGAGCACTCCTCGCCAAGGTGTCTCAGACCGTTCACTCGGTCCAGCCCGCCGCATCGGTTCAGCAGAGGCGAGGCCATCGCCCAACGAGCCCAGGCGCAGACGGGCGGCACGATGATCGCGACCATCATCAACCTCCTGGCCCCGGTCTGCGCGGCCGTCGCCATCATCGTCATCGCCACCACCTTCAGCACCCTGGTGGCGCGTCAGACGCGCATGGTCGGCCTCATGCGCTGCATCGGCACAACCCGCCGTCAGGTGATGCTCGCCGTCCTGCGCACTGGGCTCATGACAGGTCTGGTCGGCTCCGTCCTGGGCGCGGCACTCGGGGCCGGTCTCGGCGCCATCATGGTGTCCTCAGGGACTTCGCGGACCTCAAGGCGGATCAGCTCACCATCTCGCCCGTGTCTCTCGGGCTCACCGTTGCCCTGGGGACACTGGTCACCCTCATCGCCGTGCTCCGCCCCGCCCGCTCCGCCACCCGCATCTCACCGCTCGTGGCGCTCACCGGACAGGTCGCTAAGCACCAAGCAGGCCGGACGCCGAAGGGTGTGGGTCGCCGTCACCGGAGTCATCGTTGCCGTCATCGGTGCGGCCGTGGTCACCTCGGCATTCAGGCATCCGATATCTTCATCACAGCATGTGGAAGCGCTTTGGTCGCACTCGGCGCGGTCCTTGGCCTCCCGCTGCTCGTCACCGCCATCATCGGCTTCATCGGCAGAGTCAGTGGCGACACTCGACTCCCGGTGCTGCACCTTGCTACCCGCAACCTGGCTCGTAACTCCGGACGGTCCGCCGCGACCGCCGCCACGCTCTTCGTCTGCGTCCTGGTGGGATCAGCGCTCTTCGTCGGCCTGTCCTCCCTGAACGCCTCCTTCGACGCCATCCTCGGCCACAGCTCACCCGTGGACGCCAGAATCTTCGGGGTCACTCCGCAAACCGATACCGCGCAGCTGACGAAGCAGGTCAAAGCGGTCGACGGCATCAAGGACGTGACTTATGTTCCCTCCCTCGGCCTGACCCAGACCATCGATGGAGAGTCGAAGGACATCAATGTCGACGTCATCGACACCGGCGCTATCGCACCTATTGCACGGTCCACCAGCGGCTTGGAAGGCCTCGATGACAAGACCCTTATTGTCGGTGGTATCTATGACATTCCAGATGGCTCCACAGTCACCCTGACTGGCGCTGCCGGCAGCGTTGAGCTGACGGCCCACGTCCAGGAGGGTTGGGGGGCTGTTGTCAGCCCGGCAGTGGCTCAGCGCCTCAACGGCGACACCCCCACCAACACCACCATGTGGGTTCGCTCCACCGGCAATTCCATGACATCCGATACCGAGCGCTCCCTCAATGCGGCTGTCCGAGGTCAGACTCTGATGGTCCAGGGAAGCGCCGCCGCCAGTGAGCAGATGTCATCCCTCATCACGAGGATGGCCCTGATCGTCTGCCTGGTTCTGGGCGCCGCCCTCGTCATCGCCCTGTCCGGGCTGGCCAACACCACGGACATCTCGGTCCTGGAACGCATTCGAGAGATCGGGGTGCTGCGCGCCACCGGCAGCGCTCGCTCAGAGATCAGGAACCTCATCGTCACCGAGGGAGTTCTCGTGGCGACCGTGGGAGGGGGCCTCGGGCTCCTCATCGGAACGATCCTCGGCGCAGCGGGCACGGTCGCGGCGGGAGGTGCCGCTAGGGGCATGTCCGTGCACATCCCCTACCTCGCGCTCCTCGCCCTGTTCGCCGCGACCCTGGCCGTCGGCCTGCTGGCCTCGCTGCGCCCAGCCGGCCGGGCCGCCTCGGTGCCGCCGGTCATGGCCCTGTCCGAGGAGTGAGGAGACGGGTGTTGAGGGCTGCTCCAGTGACCGGGACGAGGGACTCAGGCTCCCTGAGTCTTGTGGACGGCGACGACGAGCTTGAGTCGGGACGGGACGTCGTACTTCTTCATGAGGTGGGAGACGTGGGTCTTGACCGTGGACTCGGCGACGACGAGCTGCTCGGCGATCTCGGCATTGGAGTAGCCCTCGCACAGGAGGTGGAGGACCGCCTGCTCTGCCTCGGTGACGTCGGGGCCTGGGCGCCGTCTGCAGGGGGCCGCAGGTGGCGGGTGACGAGCCGGGAGGTGGCGACCGGGGAGATCGTGGTCCCACCCGCGCTGGCGGCGATGACGGCGCGAATGATCTCCTCGGGCGAGGCGTCCTTGAGCAGGAATCCGTTGGCGTGCTGGGCGAGCGCGGTCACCATCGCCTCGTCGTCGTCGAAGGAGGTCAGCACGACCACGGCCGTACGGGGCCACTGCCGGCGCACCCGGGTGAGCAGCTCCAGACCGTCCATCTCAGGCATGCGCACGTCCGTGAGCAGGACGTCCACGCGGATCTTGTGAAGGAAGGCCAGGGCGTCGGCGCGCGAGAAGGTGCTGACACCTCGATGCGCTCGTCCGAGCTCAGGTAGGCCCGCAGCGCGTGCAGGACGAAGGGGTCGTCGTCGACGATGGCGACGCGCAGGACCTGCGAGGCGGCAGTGGGACCATCAGTAACGTCGGGGACCGTCATGGAAGAATATTATCCGGATCGGTTCAGGGGAAGGTGGAGACAGTGGCCGACATTCTGGCGGGCCTGCTGCAGCCCACGCGGTACACGACGTGGCGACCGACCTGGCGGCTGCATCTGGCGCACGCCTTCCTGGCCGCACTGATCACTCTGTTCTCGATCACGGCGGCATGGCCGCTGCACACGTCCATGATCGCCTTCGCGATCGTCGGGGGCCTGGCGCTGGCGCTGTGCAGCCGCTTCCCGTGGCCGGGGGCCCTGCTGGGCAGCGCGTCGGCGTGGGCCGGCACATTGATGATGACTGATGTGCCCATCTCCCCGGGCATCATTCCCTGGCTGTGCACCGCGATCCTCGTGGCGCGCGGGTTTCCGCGCATGCCCGCCTACAGCCTGGTGGTCTTCTCACTCGTGCTCTTGATCGCCGACGCTCGGTGGGGCGAGACCAGTGAGGGCTGGGTCTCGCTGCTGGCGTGGTGGGTTGTTGTCGGGGGCCGGGCAATCACTTTGGCCGAGCTCATCCGCAGCCCACGCGACCAGGCCGAGCGCTCCTTGCACACCTACCGCGAGAGCATGGAGCGCCAGCGCCTCCTGGTGGTCACCGAGCTGCATGACACCGTGGTGCGGGACCTGACCCACGCGGTCATGACGGCCGAGCAGGCCCGGCTCGCGCACCCCGAGGACACCGCGTTGGCGCCCGAGCTGGACGCGATGACGGCGGCGGTGCGCGCGGCGGTGGAGCAGATGCGGCACGCGCTGCGCGCCATGAGCGACATCCGTGGAGGCGAGCGGCTGGACATCGAGGCGACCTCCGCGCCGCGTCCCCTGGAGGAGGTCGTTACCGACGCCGCGGCCGCCCTGAGACACCGGGGGGCGCACCTGGAGGTCGAGGGCCTGGAGCTGCTCGGGATCCCGGTGATCCCGCCGGGCGTGCGCCTCCAGCTGCTGCGGGTGCTGGGCGAGCTGGTGACAAACATGTCGAAGTACACGGCCCCGCAGGGGTGGGCGCGTCTGGTCATCGAGTCCGACGGGCGCTCCCTGGAGGCGATGGCAAGCAATGACGTCGGTTTTCCGGGCAGGCCAGCGGCGCGCCGGGCAGTGGCGTACCGGGCTATGACGCCTTTTCCTCGGGCCTGGGCCTGGAAGGGGCCCGGCGCCGGGTGGAGTCCCTGGGCGGCAGCCTGAGCGTGAGCCAGGGCGAGGGCCGCTGGACCACGATCCTCAGCGTTCCCTTCCAGGCGGTCCCTTGAGTCCGCACCGTCGGCGCAGTCACCGTTTCCGGGCGGGGACATTCCGCGCGGCCGGGTGCCGATGGCGCCCGACGGGGACACGTCGCGCGTCCGGGGACGGCCATCGTGTCCCCAAGCGCATGGACTGTGCCCGTCGATGTCGAATGTCCCCAGCGGGGAGAGCCTTCGGCCCACACCACGTACCTCAGGAGCCGCTCGGCCAGCTCGCGCGGGACAGGAACGAGCCGATCGTGTCCAAATCGGTGACAAAGGCTCGGAACGGACACATACTGACGAAGGAAAACCGCATGATTCCGCGGTTTGCTTGGACGGCCAAGGAGTGCCGGCGGTCCTTTGTCACCGATTTGGACATTCTGGCCCGCGATCGCCTCCGATGCGTTGTCAGTGCGCGCTGCCGAGCTCGACGAGGAGCACGCCCGCCATGATGAGCACGATGCCTGCCACCATGGTGCGAGTCAGTGGCTCACCGAAGAGAAGCCTTGAGGCGATCGCCGTCACGGCCACTCCCCCGGCCGACCAGATCCCGTAGGCGACACCGAGCCCCAGCCCTTCCTTGAGGGCCAGAGTCAACATGGCGAAGGCCGCCAGGTAGCCGCCCATGACGACGGCGTACCATCGCAGCCCTCTGCCGTCGGAGGCGAGCTTGAGCGACAGTGTTCCCGTGACCTCGGAGGCGATGGCCGCCACAAGGTAGACCCCGCTCATGACGCCTCACCGTCCTTCTGCTGCGCATCTGCGCGCTGCGCCCCGACCTCAACGAGGAGCACCCCGGCCATGATGAGCGCAATGCCGAGGGCGACGAGCACCGTGATCGGCTCACCGAAGACAAGCATGGACAGCACGGCGGTCAGCGCCACACCCAGGGCGCCCCAGAGTCCGTAGGCGACGCCGAGCGGCATGCTGGCCTTGAGCGTCAGCGACAGGAGGATAAAGGCCAGCGCGTACCCGATCCCGACAATGACGTAGAAGCCCGGATGGTTCAAGGCCTGGCGTAGGGCGAGGGTCGCCGACACCTCGGAGACGATGGCGCCGCCGAGCGCGAGCCACGCGCAGGTGCGACGCCCCATCGATCGCACACGGCCCACGAGCACCGTCGCGGCTGCGGGCGCGTTTCGGCGGCACGCGTTCCCCCATGTCGACGGGCACAGCGCGTCCTTGACCGTCACGACTGGTTCTCCGCGGTCTCGAGCCTCCGGCAGAACATGGAGCCAAGGGCGAGTGCCGGGATGATCATGAGCAGGGTGTTGGGCCCCCACCACAGCGGGTCGAAGTCACGGTAGAAGGACCAGAAGAGATCGCCGCGAACCCGGCGCAGAAGGTCAGCATGAGCCCGACCGTCAGCACCAGGTCCCCGATCCTGCTGCCCACGCGCGTCAGGTAGGCACCGAGGAAGACGGTCAGGGCGGCGGCGAGGTCGAGAGGGAAGAAGGACCAGTTCCAGGCCTGGATGATCTGGTTGGAGTAGTCCTTGAACCGCAGGTGCTCGGGAATGAGGTTGAGGAAGACGGCCGTCCAGTAGAGCAGCAGCCCGGCATCGACCGCTACCAGCAGCCTCTTGTACGTGGGACTCATTCGCCCACTATTTCACCGACATTCTCCGGTGTCGAGGCCTCACCCGCCCTCAGGACCGCCGGCCCAGGACCAGGCTCATGGCCTCGGAGCGGGTGGCGGCGTTGCGCATGATGCCGCGCACGGCGGAGGTGACCGTGTTGGAACCGGGCTTGCGCACGCCCCGCATGGACATGCACAGGTGCTCGGCCTCGACGACGACGAGCACGCCCCGGCACTCCAGGCGCTCGACGAGGGCGTCGGCGATCTGCCGGGTGAGCCGCTCCTGGACCTGGGGTCGCCGGGCGTAGCCGTCCACGAGGCGCGCCACCTTGGACAGGCCGGTGACGCGCCCGTCCTCGCTGGGGATGTAGCCCACGTGCGCTGCCCCGTGGAAGGGCAGGAGGTGGTGCTCGCACACCGAGTACATAGGGATGTCACGCACGAGGACCATCTCCTCGTGCCCGACGTCGAAGACCCGCTCGACGTGCTCGGCCGGGTCCTGGTCGAGGCCGGCGAACATCTCCGCGTAGGCGCGCGCCATGCGCTCGGGGGTGTCGCGCAGCCCGTCGCGGTCGGGGTCCTCCCCGATGGCGACGAGCAGGTCGTGCACCGCCCGCCGCACGCCCTCGGCGTCACGTAGCCTGCATGATCGGCCTCCTGCTTCCGTGTGCCTGCCGGTCGCCGGGGCCCGCCAGCTCACTGGTTGCGCCCCAGAAGTCGTCGCTACCGTGGGGTCGCCGGACTCACCGCCAGGGGCGGAGGCGGCCTCGACGACGGGCGGTGACTCGTCGCTGCCACAGGGGCCCGCTCTGGCTGCTTGACGACGCCCGCGAAGATCCTCTCCAGGTCCTTCTCCAGGAGCGTCTCGCGGCTGAGGAGCTCCTCGGCCAGCTGGTCGAGCACGGCGCGGTTGCGGGTGAGGATCTCCCAGGCCTCCCGGTGGGCGTCGTCCAGCAGGGAGCGGACCTCGGCGTCGACGGTGGCGGCAACCTCCTCGGAGAAGTCGCGGTTGGTGGCGTTGAGCCCCAGGACCGTCTCGTTCTCGGTGGTGCCGAGCTTGACGGCGCCCACCGCGCTGGTCATGCCGTAGTCGGTGACCATCTTGCGGGCCGTGGAGGTGGCCTTCTCGATGTCGCTGGAGGCACCGGTGGTGGGGTCACGGAAGATGATCTCTCGTCGACGGCCCGCCCGCCCATGGCGTGGGACGAGCTGGTCGAGCAGCTCGGTTGCGGGTGGTGGAGCACTTGTCGTCCTGGGGCATGACCTGCGTGGCCCAGGGCGCGCCCGCGCGGCAGGATCGTCACCTTGGTGACCGGGTCCGGAAAGCGGCGGCGCGTCGCGCACGGGCGTGACCGGCCTCGTGGTGAGCGGTGACGCGCTTCGTGGTCGCGCAGACGCGGGTGCGCTTCTGCGGGCCGGCGATGACGCGGTCGATGGCCCTCGTCCAGGGCCCGGTTGTCGATGAGGTGGGCGTTGGAGCGGGCGGTGAGCAGGGCGGCCTCGTTGAGGACGTTGGCCAGGTCCGCGCCGGTGAAGCCGGGGGTGCGCTTAGCCACGAGTCGAGGTCGACGTCGTCGGTCAAGGGGCTTGCCCTTGGCGTGGACCGAGGATGGCGGCCCGCCCGGCCATGTCCGGGGCCTCGACGCTGACCTGCCGGTCGAAGCGGCCGGGGGCGCAGGAGGGCGGGGTCAGGACGTCGGGGCGGTTGGTGGCGGCGATGAGAATGACGTTGGTGTTGGCGTCGAAGCCGTCCATCTCGACGAGGAGCTGGTTGAGGTCTGCTCGCGCTCGTCGTGCCCGCCGCCGGTGCCCGAGCCGCGGTGACGGCCGACGGCGTCGATCTCGTCGACGAAGATGATGGCGGGGCGTTCTCCTTGGCCTGGTCGAACAGGTCGCGCGACGCGCGAGGCGCCGACGCCGACGAACATCTCGACGAACCTCGGGGCGGCCATGGAAGAAGGAGCACGCCGCGCCTCGCCGGCGACGGCCTTGGCCAGAGGGTCTTACCGGTTCCGGGCGGGCCGTGAGGGAGGACGCCCTGCCCAGGGATCTTGGCGCCGACGGCGCGGAACTTCTCCGGCTCGGAGAGGAACTCGCGGATCTCCTGGAGCTCCTCGACGGCCTCGTCCTCGCCGGCGACGTCGTCGAAGGTGACGTCGGGCATCTCCTTGGAGCCGACCTTTGCCTTGGAGCGGCCGAGCCCATGGCACCGTTGCGCCCGCCGCCCATGCGGCTCAGGAGCCACCACATGAAGCCGCCCAGCAGCAGAGCGGGCACGAGCAGCTGGATGAGCGAGGACCACCAGGTGGTGGTGGGCACCACGGAGTTGAAGCCGTCCTTGGGAGCGGCGGCCTGGACGAGGCGGTCGACCTGCTCGGCCTGGGCGTCGGTGAAGGAGAACTCGACCTTCTTGCCCACCGGGCGCGCCTCGACGTCCTTCTTCTTGGGCTGGACGTAGGTGGTCTTGAGGTCCAGCTCGACACGCTGAGTGCCGTCGATGACGGTGATCGACTCGATCGTGTCCGGCTTGTCCCGCAGGAGCGTCAGGCCGTCGGAGGTGTCGATGGTGCGGTAGCCGAAACATCGAGGGAGAAAACGGCCCAGCCGAGGATGACGACCAGAAGGAAGGGCACCAACCACAGGAACGGGTTGCCCAGGGTGTCGCGGAGCTTGCGGTCGCGCTTGTTGCGGTCGTTCTTACCGGCCTTGCCCGGCTTCTCCGAGTCCTTGCGGCCGGGCTCGCGCCCAGAATCTTTCATCGTGCGGTAGGTCCCTTCAACATACTGATTCCTCAGACGTTAGCGGATAGCGCGGCAAAGGTCCCATTGCGCTTGCTCACGTTCGCGCCGGGCGTGGCCGGGAAGATCCGGGGATGCGGGCCGATTAGCGGCTTCCTTCTCCCGAGAACGCGCCTGAGGGCACGGGGGTTGAGGCCCAGGGATCAGTCTGCGGCCCCTATGGTGCGTCCGCAAGACTATGACTGCCAGCTCCGCGACGCCCCCATAGCAAGAATTCTCAGTGCACCTCAGCATCAAGTCGTGATTCGCTGCGAAAGGAACTGCTACCCGGCTTCGTTCGAACTTACAGACAACACCGGGAGACCTCTTCACGGGACTTTCCGTGCAGTGGTTGCCAACAGGGGTGGCAGATTGATGAGCAGTGTCCACACAGCGGACATGAACTCCCCGGAGACACCAGGAGGCGAGCAAGAACCGCAGAATTTCAACGCTTTCCACCAGCCACATAGGCTGCGGAGCGGCCATGTCCGCTGTGTGGACACGAAGCACACGCGCACCGCAGGAGAACGGCCCATCCGACCACAAATCCGTTGGCGGCAGGCACATGCACGCGTTGCTCTCAGGTGGATTCGTGACAGGTGAGCTCGCAGGACTCCAGGAGACGTCACGCAGCCGAAACGCCTATACCGCAGGGAACGGCCAAGCGAACACCAAGAAAAGCGGGCGGCACAAGGGACTCAGCAGCCGCCCGCTCGTCGCCTGCTCACGAGCGGCAGGAAGCCTGTAGACCGGGAGACCGGGCCGGGTGGCCCGAGCCGACCCACGCAACCCGCTTCAGCCGCGGCGCAGGCGCAGGACGATGAGGCCGCCGGAGAGCAGGATCGCCGCCATCGACAGCACGCCGATCGCCACACCGGTCACCGGCAGCCACCGCTCCCGGACGTTCTTGGCGGAGGACCGCTCCGCAGCACTCGCGCGCCCCTTGCTGCTCTGGCTGCCACTGGCACCCACGACGACCTCGTTGTGATCGTCCTTGCCAGCTTCACCCGAGGACTGCGAGCCCGAGCCCGATCCGCCGTCGGGCACCGAGCCACCATTGGCGGACGGAGCTCCTGAAGCCGGAGTCGGCTGAGGCTTCGCCTGAGGCGAGGCCGACGACGTCGCCTGCGGGGCCGCCGTCGCACCGGCCCCGGCACCACCGCTGTCCTTCTGCTGGTCCGGAGCGGCCGCACCGCCCGCGGGGGCCGACCACTGCGGACGCGCCACCATGGACACCTCGGCCGCCGCCTGGGCATCCAGCGCCTGGACCTGTACGCCCCCGGACGAGCCCCGGGCGATCTTGCCGTCCCCCATGTAGATGCCGACGTCGTACACGTTGCCGAAGACCGTGGACTGGGCTGGCTGAGCTGAGCCGCCCTGCTCGTCCGGCAACGGCTTGGAGAAGAAGACGATGTCCCCGGCGCTGAGGGCACCGTTCGAGTTCAGCCAGAGAAGCCCCTGGCCGTTGAACCAGCCGGCCAGGTCATCCGGTTTCCAGGACCCACCGAGGTCCTGCCCGATCTCGGCCCGGTACCCCACCTGAGTGTTCTGATCCGCCACGTACGTGGTGTGCGAGTAGTCCCAGCCGGAGAGCACCATACCCACCAGCGCCGAGGAGGTGATCGCGTACGGGGCGGGGCCACTGGCGTGCACATTCGCTCCCGACAGCGGCGTGGGACGCGACGCGTCGGACACGAGGGACCCGCCGGCGTCGGCGAAGGACTGCACCCGCGCCACCACGTCATTGGCGGCGCCACCGTCCGAGGCGACGGTCGGGGCGACCGGGAGCCCCTGCGGCACGGCCCACTGGCCGTCGGCCAGCATGACGGAAACGGCGCCCAGCGCTCCCTCGGGAATCTTGCTCTCAACCGTGTAGGTCAAGCCGCCACCGTCACCCGGCGCCTCGTCGCCGAGGGTGGTGAGAGTGCCGGAAGCGCCGCTGACCTGCGCCATCTCGGCGACCGTATCAAAAGTGTTGCCTGCGGCCGGCTCAGCGGCGACCGGGGCCATCAGCGGCATACTCAGTGAGGACGCCAGCACCACCGCACCAGCGAGGCCGACCAGCCCCGAGGCGCGTCGACGCACAGCCTTCTTCACCGCCACCAACAGTCCTTCCACTTTCACCCGCCGGGATGGGGTATCCGCAGCGTTCCACACTCGTTATCGTAACGTAACGTACACGACTCCGACCACCTGCCACGGCGGCCAGAATGCAGGTCACGGGGCCCATGAACCCCACCCGCCATCGAGGTTAGGAGCGCCTTGCCCTTGATTCTCCCGTCTTACCCTCAGGTTTTGACAAGGTTGACCTGCCTCAGTCAGCTCCCGTAGACCTCAGGACGCAACGTACCGATGAACGGCAGGTTGCGGTACCGCTCGGCATAGTCCAGTCCGTAGCCGACGACGAACTCCGTAGGAATATCGAAGCCGACGTACTTGACGTCCACCTCGACCTTGGCGGCGTCGGGCTTGCGCAGAAGTGTGGCGATCTCCACCGAGGCCGCCCCGCGGGAGGACAGGTTGCCCACCAGCCAGGACAGGGTCAGGCCGGAGTCGATGACGTCCTCGACGATGAGGATGTGGCGGTCGGTGACGTCGGTGTCCAGGTCCTTGAGGATGCGCACCACGCCGGAGGACTTGGTGCCCGATCCGTAGGAGGACACCGCCATCCAGTCCATCGGCGCGCTCATGTGCAGCCGGCGCGACAGGTCCGCCATGACGTAGACGGCCCCCTTGAGCACGCCCACGAGCAGGGGGTCACGGCCCTCGTAGTCGGCGTCGATCTGCGCGGCCATCTCGTCGAGGCGCTGCCCGATCTGCTCCTCGGTGATGAGGACCTGCTGAAGGTCCGAACCCATATCCGTGGCGTCCATCCGCCCTGCCTTCCTCATGCGTCGTCATGGTTTCGCGGGCCACCGGGGCCCGGGGAGGGTCACCGGTCCGCGTCGACGCCACAAGCCTGCACACCGGGCCCGACCTGGCACTTCACCCCACGCGGCGCACCCACACGTCGGGCGGGCGATCCGCCGGGGTGGGCAGCAGCGCGGGTCCGTCCACACGACGTTGAGCCCTCGTGCCCGATCCGCGCTACGACGCTGCGCACGAAGGCGGTGCTGTCGGCGTCACTGGGCCTCCTTGGCCTCCAGGCCCATGAGCCGGGTGCAGTGAGCGAGCCCAGCCCGTGGCCGGCCCGATACCGGCGTCGGCCGCGCGGCTGCGCGAGAGCACCGCCCGCAGCTGGTGCACCGAGGGCATCCGGGTTGGGATGCACGTCGTCCAGGACGACCTCGGCGCCCCTCGGGGAAGGTGAGCGCGGCCGCCAGCGAGGCGACCTCCGAACGCTCCCTTGAAGTTCGTCAGCCCCTCGAGCACGTCTCCCGGCCTGCTCTCGCCGCGATGCGCGCAGCCTCCCGGCCGCCTCCTGAGGCCCCGCGTTCCCCATCCCGTCGGCGACCCTTGCCCCCGCCAGGCTCGCCGTGGACGGCCTCGACGACGGCGCCGATCACCATGCGCATGGAGTCGCTCAGGTAGGGGCCGAGCCAGGGCGCGGCCGCGAGCTGAACGGCGTGCGTCATCTCGTGCAGGCAGACCCAGGCGGGCAGGTCGAGCATGTCCAGGTCCAGCTGGCGGCGCATCGCCAGCACGTTGGGGGCCACGAGCAGAAGGTGCGGGGATGCCTCGCCTTCCCGGCCTCCGTCGCCGTCGGCGGTCCCGGCGGCGGGCACCACCTGGCCCAGGAGCCGGGTGGCGAGCAGGCTCATCGCCCCGGCCATCTCGGCGGCTCCGACGAGCCGCACCGCCTCCGAGGCCTGCGGTGCGGGCACCTGCTCCATGAGACCGCGCAGCGCCCGGGTGGAGGCGCGCACCAGCCCGGCCCGGTCGACGACGCTCACGCGTGTGGTCTCGGCGACCTGTTGGGCCGCCCGGTTCAGGCCGGTGATCCTGGCGACCCAGGCCGGCGCCTCCAGGGCGGAGCGGCGCAGGACCGCCACAGAGCTGGCGCGCGCCGAGCGCGAGGCACTGGGGCCGGCCGGGATGAGCGCGGTCAGGCGCTCCACCGTCCGCCAGTCGACCAGCCCCGCCGCCGTGCCCTTGCTTGTCACCGCCACGCCTTTCTCGCCGATCTTGAGAGTCTAAGAGTCTAGTGGTCCATCGGCGTCACGAGCAGCCGCAGGAGGCCAGGGGCGCCACGAAGTGGCTGTCGATCACGGCGGCGGCCGCCCCGCCGCCGTTGGCGGGGAAGTCGTTGGCCAGGATGGAGAAGGCCAGCAGGCGCCCGTCAGCGGTTGTGACGACGCCGGCCAGGGAGGAGGTCCGCTCCAGCGACCCGGTCTTGGCCCGCACGGTGCCGGCCGCCGTGGTGTCGTGCAGGCGGTTGGTCAGCGTCCCGTCCAGGGCGGCGACCGGCAGGTCGGCGATGAGCGTGCGCCCGGCCGACCCGCCCTCACCCCCGGCGGCCTTCGCGAGGATCTGGGCCAGGAGCCTGGCGGGCACCTTGTTGCCCTTGGCCAGTCCGGAGGCGTCCAGAAGCGTCAGTCCTGAGGTGTCGAAGCCGTCCTTGCCCAGCTGGGCGATCACGGCCTTGGAGGCCCCGGCGAAGTCGGCGCTCTGCTTGGCGTGGACGGCCACGAGCCGTCCTCAACCTCGGTCATCGTGTTGTCGGAGGTCTTCAGCGACAGGGCCAGGATGTCGGACAGCGGGGCGGAGGAGACCGAGGCCAGCTCCCGAGCACCGCCGGAGGCGGCGGCACGCGACGGCTCGCCGTCGACCGTGATGCCGGCCTCGCTCAGGTGCTTGGCGAAGGCCTGGGCGGCCTCCATGGCCGGGTCGGCCGGGTAGCCCTGGTTCTGGGTGGCCGAGACGTCCACCATGATCGGCTGGACCTTGGCCACGTACATCTCGTTGCCGGACTCCCAGCCCTCGTTCCACTGGGCGCCGGTGAACAGGGTGTCGTCCAGGTGCAGGGAGACCGACGTCGTCCCCTGGGACTTGAGCTGCTCGGCGGTGGCGCGGGCGAGGTCGCCCAGGCCCGCGTGGCCGGCCGTGGCGCTCGGGTTGCCGGCGTCCTCGGCCAGCAGCACGTCGCCGCCGCCCACGAGGGTGAGGGTCTGGCCGTCCAGGACCGTCTTGGTCTGGAGCGTATGGCCCGGCCCCATGGAGGACAGGGCCGCCCATGCGGTGAGCACCTTGTTGGTGGAGGCCGGAGTCACCCCGGTGGAGGCCGATCGGTCCAGCAGCTCCTCGCCCGTGGCGACGTCGATGACGGAGGCCGTCACGTTTCCGCCGGTCAGGGCGGCGTCGGAGGCCACGCCCTGGGCGTAGCCGGTCAGGCTCGCCTTGGAGGGCGTGGGCGCCCCCGATCCAGACCGGCGGGGCCGTGGTCTTGGCGCTGGGGCCGGCTGGCGTCGGGAAGGGCTGGGGGCGACGTCGGCGTAGGCGACCGTCACCGCCGGGTACCAGGTCAAGAGCATCGCCCAGGCTGTAGTAGCCGCCGAAAACCAGCAGGCTCGCCGCCGTCAGGCCGCGGTCTGACCTTGCGCATTCGTCCTCCCGACTGCTGTTGACAGGCTGGGATGGCCTGTATATCAGGTAGGTGGGGCGCACGGGAGGTCGATGCCCGCCGATGCACCGACGTGCAGAGTACGCGTTTGCCGACCTCAGGCGCTGTCGTACGCCACACTAGTGCCATCAACACCCGCCCCGCCGGATCGACGCCGACCGTCAGGCACCGTTCCAGCGCCCAAAGAGCTGAAGACACGAGCGAAGGAGGCTCCCTCGTGGAGTTCGACGTCACGATTGAGATTCCGAGCGGCAACCGCAACAAGTACGAGATCGACCACGAGACCGGCCGGATCCGTCTGGATCGCATGCTCTTCACCTCCACGCGCTACCCCGATGACTACGGTTACATCGACGGAACCCTCGGCGAGGACGGCGACCCCCTGGACGCCCTGGTCCTGCTGGAGGAGCCGACCTTCCCCGGCTGCGTCATCCGCCGCCGCACTGGGCACGCCGCATGCTGCGCGATGAGAAGGGCGGCGACGACAAGGTCCTGTGCGTGCCCAGCGCCGACCAGCGCGCCTCCTGGCGTACCGACATCGAGGACGTCCGAGTTCCACCGCCTGGAGATCCAGCACTTCTTCGAGGTCTACAAGCGACCTGGAGCCGGGCAAGTCAGTGGAGGGCGCCCACTGGGTGGGCCGCGAGGAGGCCGAGGAGGAGATCCGCCAGTCCTTCCAGCGCGAGGCCGACCACATCGCCCGCGGGGGCCGCTGACACTGACACTGACACTGACGCGACGAGCGACACGAGGCGGGGCCGGGCGCGTGCCCGGCCCCGCCTGCACGTCGAAGCGCACCGCGTGTGGCATGATGCCGAGTAGGCGCATGGAGGTCACGCGCACGGTCATGCCGAAGGTCGGCGCCCGATCATCGTGTCGTCACCCAGGTAGATGGCTACGATAGATCCCGACTGGCTGCCGTATCGGAAGACCAGAAGACCAGGTCACCGGGCTGGGCGGCGTCGAGCGGTACCTGGGTGCCCTCCCCGTACTGCACGCGTGAGGAGTGCGAGAGGTACACGCCGGCGGCCGCGTAGGAGACCATCGTCAGCCCGGAGCAGTCGAGGCCCGAGGCCGACTCGGCCCACACGTAGGGTGCCGATGTAGCTCCTGGCCGTGTTGATGGCGGTGGAGGAGGCGTTGCCGGAGCGCGACTGGCGCAGCCTCGCGGCGCGGGGCCGGGTGGGTGCCGGGGCCGCGCCTCGTCCTCGTCGTCACCACCTCGGGCTCGGGCCTGCTGGGATGGTGGCGGGCCCCTGGGCCAGTGCTCTGGTGGCCGGGGTGGCTGGGGCGCCTGCTCCTGAGGGCGGGAGTCGTCTCTGAGGCCGCGGCCTGCCCGGCCTGCTCACGCTGCTTCTGGGCGAGGTCGGCGGCGGCCTTCTGAGGCCGCCTTGGCCGCCAGCCTGGGCGGCGCCTCGCGGGCCTTGCGCTCGGCCTCGACCTGGTTCTGGTGCTTTCCGTCTCCAGCTCAGAGTGTGCGCTGGGTGCACAGCCTGGCTGATGAGGTTCCTGTGGTTGGTCTGAGTGGTGGTGACGGCGCTCTGCGCGTCGCGGGCGGCGGCCTCGGCGTCGGACTTGGCGGTCTCGGCCGAGGTCTTGGCGGTCTCCTTGTCCTTGACCTTCTGGTCGGCGATGGACTGCAGGCTCGCGTGTCACCGACCGAGGGCCTCGACGTTCCTGGACCTTGGCGTTGTTCTTCTCGCCGGCACGGTCCAGGGCGACGTCGGCGTCAGCCAGGTCCGCCAGCGACTCGCTGGTGAGGTACGGGGCGAGCGGGTCGAGCGGGTTGCCGCTCTCCTGGTAGGTCTGAACGACGATCGAGCCCAGGTCCGCACGGGCGGACTCGGTGTTGGAGGCGGCGGTGTCGGCGTTGGTCTGGGCGGTCTGGGCGTCGGTGGTGGCCGTGTTGAGATCGTCGACGGCGGTCAGGTAGTCCTCGTTGGCGAGCTGCGCCTTGATCTGAGCGTCCTCCAGGTCGCTGCTCTCCTGGGCGAGCTGGGCCTCCAGGGAGGCGATGGAGGTGGAGGTCGAGCGCTCGGAGGCCTTGGAGCGGTCGATATCGCTCTGGTCCACGGGGTCGGCGAGCGCCGAGGGCGCCAGGGTGCATGCCAGTGCCACGACTGCGGTGGCAACGACACCGTGTCCGTGTCGTCTCTGAGGGGTTGGGCTCACAGGAGTTCTCCGTCGTGATGGGGCTGAACGTGAGGATGTCGCCTCACCCGGGGACCGGCGTTGACCCACCGCCAGGATCCGTTCCGCCAGATCACGGGGAGCGGGACGGACGAGGGGACGAAGGCGGCAGGTGCATCGGCCCAGATGTGACGCCACCACACTAGTCACTTAGACCTCGATTGAAAACAGAATTCACTGTATTCACAATCGTAACTTACGTTGCTGTAGTTCTCGGGTCTTGGCTGCGCTGACACGGTTTCTCCACCTCGTCATACTTCCGTGACCCGCATGACATCCGCGCACAAACCAACTTCGTGCGGGTCAGCGACGGTTTCGCGGGCCCGCTCGAACCTGCGGAGCCACGGACCCGCCGCCTCAGCGCCCGTGGACGGCGGGCCCGACCAGCGCCACCGCTCACTGGCGGACACCCATTTGGACCGCCGACGGAGGGAAACTCGCTAAGGTCGAGCATGTTCCGTCGTCCTGAGGCCCCTCCGGCCGGACGCCCCACCACGGGGCGAATGCGCAGCTGACGCGCACGCCGCCGTCGGCCCACGTGCGCGTCCCGCCTCACCCGCACCATCGCAGACATTGCGCAAAGCGGTGACGGCGGACGAGTGAGCGCCGATCCTCGCCCTGGACTGCGAGCGGCCCCGCCGGGAGCGCAGCCGGTCGCCGGGCGGAACCACCCGCAGAGCGCGCCGCAATCAACGGCACAGCGAGGTCTCCGCCCGTGGCACTGGACATCGCCGCCGGTCCCAGGAACCACCAAGGGAGTCTCGCGACCGACCAGAACTAGCACCCCCGAGGCAGGCCGCCGTCCCCTCCCCACGAACCCGGCGGGCTGGCGCTTCGAGACCAAGCGGGTCCAGGCGGGTGCGACCGCTGGCCGAGCCGACCCACTCGCGGGCCATCCCGATCCATCAGACCACCTCCGCGTCACGAGTCGGCCGAGCAGGCGGCCGCTCGCTGCCCCTGAGCGAGCTGGGCCCGATCTGGCGCCTGACCAGCCGACCAATGACATCGTCGAGCAGCGGATCACGCGCGGCCCTGGAGGGCGGCGTCAGGGCGCTGCTGACGGCGTCGGTATGGCCGCCGAGACCCTCACCTTCGTGACGCTGGGCGGTGCGGGTGACTTAACATCGTGGCCTCACCCTCTCCTGTGCGGCGGCACCACGAGTTTCTCTGTCACCCACACTGCCCGGCTGATCGAGCGCGGTTCGTGGCCGACCGGCGACCCACGGCGGCCTGGGCGGCACTTTCGGCGTGAAGCGCACCATCGCCTTCTTCGGAGTCGATTCCCCATGCCGCGTTAACATCCTCGACGTACGCGATGGCGGCGGCCGCCCACGAGGCTGGGTATCCCGGCTGGTCGTGAGACAGCACGGTGGCCTCGCCGTTCCTGACCCGCCCGAGTCAGGGTGGGGGCGAGGACATCGTGGTGGCCTCGGCGACCAAGTTCCTGGGCGGGCACTGGCTCTCCTCCGTGGCGGGCGTGATCGTCGGACTCGAGGCAACTTCGACTTCGCCGCCCAGCGAGACGCTTCCCGCAGTTCAACACGCCCGACGAAGGTCCTACCACGGCCTGGTCTGCGCCCGGGACACTCGGGGTGGGCAGCCCGCTGGGCGCGCGAGCCTGGCCTTCATCCACTCCGAGAGCGCGGGCCGAGGGCCCAGCGCGACCTCGGCTTCCCGCTGGCGCCGCACTCGGCCTTCCTCGTCGCAGGGCGTCGAGACGCTCTCGCGCGCATGGAGCGTCACGTGGACTGGCGCCCCTGGCGGTGGCCACACCTGTGGTTGGAGGGGGCGCGACGACGTCGCCTCGGTGCGCTACTCGTTTGACCTCCAGCTACTACGAGGCTGCACCGCAGGGAGTACTGCCCGCGCGCGGGGCGGGCTCGATCACGTCACCTTCGACCTGCCCGGTGGGCTGCAGAGGCGAGCGGCCTTCATCGACGCACTGGCTCTGTTCTCCAGCCTGGCCAACATCGGCGACGTGCGCTCCTGGCGGTCCACCGGCCACCACCACGCACTCCCAGCTCGATGACGCGGGCCTGGCCGCGGCCGGGATCAGCGCCGGTACCGTGCGCCTGAGCGTGGGGATCGAGCACATCGACGACTTATCTGGCCGGAACCTCGAGCGGGGCTTGAAGGGCGGCCGGACCATCGGGGCCTGAGCGGCTTCCATGGAGCTGCAACCACGTCTTCCTCCTGCCCGTCTCCCTGCCGGCAGCGCCTCGAGACCGCAGCCGGCTTCGGTGACCGACCGCCTCCCTCCCAAGCTCGTCGACCGCAAGGCGAGGCTCTCCCCACCAGCCACTGGCGGCGGGGGACGAGCCGCGCCGTCGGTTCCGCAGGATCGGGGATCTGCCCCTGGGTCGGGGAGGTCCCTGCCCGACACTGGTGCACTGGCCTTCAGAGACCTGAGGGCTGAGGTCCGCAACGCGACAGCGCGGTCCCTCGTGACTGCACGCGCTGACCGGCGACTCCACGGCGCCGGTGAGGCGGGGCGAGGCACCCGACACCGGGCTGGTGGTCGGACCTGGTGGGGCCGGGGCGGGCCATCGACTCAGCGCTACTTCGTCGTGGCGGCCAACATCCTGGGTGGCTGCCGGGGCTCGGCTGAGCCCGTCGTCGACGGCGCCGGACGAGGCGGCCTGGGGTCGCGCTTTCCCGTCGCTGACCACGCGCGACGCCGTGGAGGCCGAGGCCCCGCCTGGCCGACGCCCTGGGGATCGGGTCTTCACGCTCGTCATCGGGGCGTCACTGGGCGACGCCGGGCGATCGAGTGGGGTCACCCGCCCGCAGCGGGTGCGCAATCTGGCGCTGGTGGCCACGGGTGCCTCAACGACCGCCGACCAGCTGGCCTGGGTGCCTGCACACGAGCCCGCAGCGATCGTGGCTGATCATACCTTTCTTTGATGGTGACTACTACTCCCACTCGGTGCCGGTGCGCTGGGTGCTGGCGCGGGCGCTGGCGCGCACGGGCCTGCCGCAGCCGCCGCGAGACTGGATATGAGCGCTGGGCGAGCGCCACCAGCGAGAGGGACCCGGCGGTGGGCCGGGCGCTACCGGGTGGAGGTCCACCACCTCGACTACCACGCTCCCGGCAAGCTGCTGGCGCGCTTCGAGTCACCAACACCCTGTCTCATCGTCACCCACTCGATGATGGTGCGCGACGTCGGCACCGGGCGCGGCGGCATCGAGACGGCGCTGGCGGCGATGCGCGCGCGCACGCTCGTGGTGGACGTGGACTCCTGACCGGCTCTTCCTGCCCGCCCAGGCCCGAGGGCTGGCGGCGGCATCCCGGGGAGCTGAGGCGCGAGACTGATCGCCTCCCTGCACAGGCGCGACGGCTTCCTTATCGAGGCCGAGCAGATGAACACGATCCTGCGCGCACTTCTGGCGGGGCGCAGACATCGGCATTTCTTCTTCACCACGGCGCGGCTCCGGGTCGTTTCTGAAGTGTCGGTGGTGAAGATTCGGTGGGTGAAAAACCGTCTTGGCGCCCTTCCGGCTCGGGGCTGGCGCTGGGCCCGGCCGAGGCAGAGCGTGTGACGAGATACCATCGACTCGTGGCTGACGATCGTTCGCTCTCGACGCGGAGCGCGGACTGGATCCGGAGGCGACCAGCGTAGAGGCGCCGGGTATGAGAGGCGGCATGAGACACGCACTGCCGCCGCTGGACTCATCGGCGCCGGAATCGCCATCTACGGCGCAGCTCAGGCCCGCGGACTCAGACGAGCACGCGCCACGCGCCGCATGCGACTGGAGTCACTGCCGGTGACACGAGAGGATCGCGCTCGGTCACGGCGACGTCGCCTACCATCGACTGCGGACCCAGTCATCATTGGAGCGGCGGCGGTCCCGGCCGCGGCTCTCCGACTGCGCGTGCAGTGTTGTCGGTTCCTACGGGCTGTACGGCGGACACGACCGAGGCCCTCGACCAACGTCGGGAGCCTGTCCGAGCACTACGGGATCATCGCGCCGTCACGCTTCGCTGCCCGGCAGCGCCGTGCGGGGCGATGGCTCACCGGCCCGACCCGGGCGGCTGCTCGCCGAAACTGCTCGACCTCCTGATCGAGCGGGTATTCGTCCTGGGGAGCGTCAGCCGGCGGAACCTCGCCATCCGCTTTCGCCCTGGACCAGCGACCGCGTCGAAAGGACTCATTCCTGGCAATGCGAGCCGCGCCCTGGCCGTCCCGGCCGCTACGCCACGCCCCGGTCGTATCGCCGCCAGCGATCATGAACCACGACTGGATCATGTGGCTGCTCTCGCCACTCTTCGGGCCCATCCTGGGCATGGCCCCCGAGACCGTCAACGGCATGCTCCCGCTCACCGAGCGCAGGACGGGAACGGACATCGACACCTCGATCACCAATCGGGACATGGCGGTGTACTTCGAGGACTATCCGATCGAGGAGCTCGAGCCGCCCGCCCTGCTCCTGCACGCCCTGGACGACAGGATGGTGACCTTCGGCTCCCCCGGCGGGGCACGTGCAGTCATCCATGCACCGGTACCCGGAACTGACGACGGCGATCTTCCGCACCGGCGGGCACCTCATCGTCGGTCACGGCCGCCAGGTCGAGGACACGATCCTCCGCTTCATCGACAAGCACGCCGACTGATACCGGCCGTCGGGAACGCCAGCGCCTCACATCAACATTTTCTTCACACACGACGCGGCTCCGAGTCGTTTCTGAAGTTTTTGTCGGTGAGTGAAGAATCGGTGGGTGAGAAAACCGTCTTGGCGTCCCCTTCCGGCTCGCGGTGGGATCATGAGGGACGTGAACGCAACGACCGAGCACGCACCGGCGGACGCCTGGGGCCGGACTTCCTGGGCCCCGGGCTTCGAGGCCCGCACCCTGGAGCTGCTGCCCGACGACGAGGACGACGGCGCCGTCGCCACCCTGGTGCGCCACCTGCCGGCCCTGGACTCGGGCGCCCTGCCGGGCACACCCACCAGCCCGCGCTTCATCTACCTCTACCTGCATGGCTGGAACGACTACTTCTTCCAGACCCACCTGCCCGCGAGATCTCCCGCCTGGGTGGCGCCTTCTACGCCCTGGACCTGCGCCGCTACGGCCGCTCCTGGCGCGAGGGCCAGATGCTGGGCTGGTGCACTCCCTGGCCGAGTACGACGAGGGACCTGGGCTGGCCCTGTCCGCCATCCCGCGCCGACCAGGGGCTGGGAGACCGAGCTCGTCCTGTCCGGCCACTCCACGGGCGGGCTCGTCGCCTCACTGTGGGCGGACCGCCACCCGGGGGCCCTGCGCGCCCTGGTCCTGAACTCCGCCTGGCTCTCCCTCCAGGGCTCCGAGCTGGTGCGCGCCGTCGGCGACCCGGTCCTGCGCACCCTGGCGCTGCGCGACCCGCGCATGTCGATCCTCGACGGCTGGGTCGACCCGGCGCGCGCCTTCTCCATCACCGACGGCTGGGATCCCGAGCGCGACGGCGAGCTTCCCGATCCCTCCTGGGCCGACGACCCGTACGTGACCGGCTGGGACATCAACCCCGCCTGGTCCATCAAGCCCTCCGCTCCCGTGCGCGTCGGCTGGCTCCAGGCCGTCATGGAGGGCCACAACCGAGTCGCCCAGGGCCTGGACATCCGCTGCCCGGTGCTGTCCATGAGCGCCGCCACCACCCGGCTCGGAGTGACGTGGACGCCGGAGTCCAGGAGCGCGGACACGATCATCGATGCCGACGCCACCGCCCGGCGCGCCGTCATGCTCGGCAAACTGGTGACCATCGCGCGCTTCCCCGGAGGGGTCCACGACCTCACCCTGTCCGAGCCGCCCGTACGCGAGCAGGTCTTCTCCGCCCTGCGCCGCTGGATGTCCGCCTACGTGCTGCCCTGAGCCCTGCCCGGCAGGCGGCTCAGGCCAGCCCATTGCGGTAGGCCCATACGACGGCCTGGACCCGATCGCGGGCGCCGATCTTGGGCAGGATCCGCGTCAGGTGCGACTTGACCGTGCTGGTTTCGACGATGAGCTCGGCGGCGATCTCCGCGTTCGACATGCCGCTGGCCAGGAGCTGGACGACCTCACGCTCCCGCTCGGTGAGCACGCCGAGCGCCTCCCGATTCTCGACCTTGCCCTGGCGGCGGGCGAACTCGGCGATCACCCGGCGGGTGACGCTCTGGTCCACCAGGCCGTAGCCCAGGGCCAGGCGGCGCACGGCATCGACCAGCTCCTCCGGCTCGCAGTCCTTGAGGATGAAGCCGTCCGCCCCGGCCTCCAGAGCGCCGAAGACGTCGGCGTCCATGTCGAAGGTGGTGACGACCAGGACCGACGGGGTGCCGCCCTCCCGCTCGGAGACGATCTGGCGCGTGGCCGTCAGGCCGTCCCCTCGGACATCCGCAGGTCCATGACACGACGTCGGGACGGGTCGCGCGCACCACGCGCACCGCCTCCCCTGCCGCCGGAGGCCTCTCCCACCACCGTGATGTCGTCGTTCTCCTCCAGCAGGATGCGGAAGCCGGCGCGAATCACCGCCTGGTCATCCACCAGAACCACCCTGATCACGCGTCCTCCTCCCGGTCCAACGGCAGGACCAACCGTACCCGCCAACCGCCGCCCTCCACCGGGCCGGCCTGGAGCGCACCGCCGACGGCGTCGGCCCGTTCCCGCATGACCGTCAGGCCGGTGCCGCCACCACCGGGGTCGGTCGGCAGTCGGCGGGCCGGGCCATTGAGCACGCTCAGCTCGAAGGCGGCCTCAAGGCGTGTCACTTTCACCGTGATCGGGGCTCCGGGAGCGTGCTGCAGGGCATTGCTGATCGCCTGCTGCGCCACCCGGAAGACGGCGGTGTCGGCCCGCTGCGACAAGACGACATGCAAGCGGCGGCGTCCGGGGGCTACACCACCGGAGGTGCTGTGGGTGGTCCCATCACCCGGCTCGTCACCCAGAAGGCCATCGTCGAGCAGCTCGATGTCGACGCCGAGCGCCCGGGTGGAGGCGACCAGCTCAGGCAGGTCGCGCAGCCCGGGCGAGGATTCCTCGGCCTCCTCGTCACCGCGTAGCAGCCCCACCACGGAGCGGAGCCCGGAGAGGGTCTCCTTGGCCTGCCGGCGCAGCTGTTGAGTCGCCTCCCTGGCCGTCTGCGGGTCGCGGTCGATCAATCGCTCGAGCGCGGCCGCCTGCACGACGATCCCGGCCAGGTGGTGGGCGGCGACGTCGTGCAGCTCACCGGCAAGGCGGCGGCGGCTCCCGGATGAGGGCCACCTCCAGCTGCCGTCCGTGCTCGCGCCTGAGGAGCTCCTGGCGGGAGTGCTCGTCACCTGCGGCTGCTGGCCAGCGCCGCCCCGCCCAGCATCGGCACCAGGTAGATCGCCAGCGTCACCAGGGCATTGACCATGTGCAGCTGCCACGGCACAGAGGGTTGCCGCCAGGTGGCGATCGCCGAGTAGCTCAGGGACAGTGCGGCCAGGAGAGGCGCCGTTCGGCGCAGAGGAAACCGCATCCCCATGCCGAAGGACACCACGAACTGGCCGTAGCCGCTGGCGACGTAAGTTGCCGGAAGCAACAGCAATGTCACCGCCTCCGCCGACCACACCAGCGCCTGGCAGACCAGGGGGCGACTGCGCCACAGCACAAGCGCCAATCCCTCGGCCGCAAGCGGAACAGCCGTCGCGGCGAACCACGGCCGAAGGTGAGCCGGCACCGACTGATCTCGCGAGCAGCACCGCCGTTGGCTGAACCACCGCGAAAGCGAGGGCCAGCAGCACATCGTTGCGCCGGATCGAGACCGGGCTGGTGGGATCGGACAGGCTCATGGTTGCATTGTCATCGACGGACACCGACCTCGACGTCCCCCGGTCATAGTCCGAGCCTGGGCACCAGGGCGTTGCCGGCCCAGGCCCACCAGGCCAGTGCCACCAGTGCCGTCAGGAGAACGGACGACATGGTGATCCTCCGCCAGCCCGCCCGACGCCTCAGGGACATCACGAGGTCGACGGCTGCGGGGATGACGGCCACCACCCCCAAGGCCTGCAGCACCTGAGCACATCGTGCCACCGGGATCAGCCAGGTGAAGGAACCGTCGGTAAAATTCGTTGGATTAGCCATAATGACGAGGAGCAGCCCGATCCAGGTGAGCTGGGCGGACAGCGCCAGGGCCACGCCGCCCCGAGCCACGCGAGTCAGCCACGACGCCGGGGCGCCGATTTCCTGGCCCCGCTTGAGGGCCCGACGGCGTCGCAGCGCCCCGATCGGCCAGGCCACCGTCACCACCAGCAGCAGGACCAGGCAGACACCGAACACGGGAGCAAGCGCCTGCTGAACCGGCGTGGTAGGAAGCAGGGTGTAAGCCGGTCCCGGACTCAGGCTGACGACCTTGCCGTCCTTGACCTGCGCGGCAATGACCCCGGCACCGTCGACCTGGCGCCAGACCCACGGCTCGACCTCAACATACGGCGACTTATTAGGCACGAGATCTCCGTTGAAAATGAGTTTCCCGTCACCCGCATGCTCAATCGTCGCCGAGCCTAGAACAGGTACCCAGGCTGTCGGGAAGGTGGTCCAGGGAAGCCTGCTGAGTACGCTAGGAGCGGCTACCTGGCGGGCGCGGTCGGCGGAGTCCTTACCACCGGAGGCCTTGACCGCGTCTGCGGGGAAGTAGCGGTCGGCGAAGCCCTGAGCCAGGTCCTCGCGCAGGTTGTTCGATGAGTCGCTGTCGTTGCCGTCACCGTTGTAGGAGATGAGATGCCGGTCTTCTCCTCGGGTGAAGCTCGAACTTGGAGTGCCAGCCCGGAATGTCGCCACTGTGCTCCCGACGATGCGCCGGCCGTGACGGGCTGAGCTCGAAGTAGCTCAGCCCATCTCCCCGGCCTTGGCCCCTGTTAGCCGAGCCGCTCCTCCCCCAGCCCGGGCGACCACATCTGCTCCCAGGTCTCCTCACGCAACAGCTTCGGTGAGCGGCTCAGCTGAGCATTCATGAAGGCCGCGAAGTCCGGAGCCGAGACAGTCAGCGAGCCAGCTGGGAAGTGACCCACGAGCTCGAACGGAACCTCCTCACCCGTGGAGGTGTAGCCCGGACCCAGCGAACCGGCCAGCCCCGCGGGCAGAGGCTGCTCATAGGTGGAGGAGGTCATCCCCGCAGGCTCCAGGACGTGCTCACGCACATAGGTCTCAAAAGGCTGACCACTCACCCGCTGCACGATGTAACCGGCCAAGGCGATCCCGTAGTTGGAGTAGCCCGGGGTGGTGCCCGGCGCGAAGACCTGAGCCGGCGGATCGTTCTTGACGGAAGCCTCCAGGTCCGTCGTCGGGGCAACTTTCCACCTCTCCTCGAAGCCCGCCGAGTGAGTCAGCAAATGACGCAGGGTCAGGGGCTCATCGAAGCGCCGCTCAATCTCAAAGTCCAGGTAGGCACTGATATCGGCATCGAGATCCACCTGCCCTGCTCCACCAGCTGCATCGCCGCAATAGAGGTCGATCTTGGAGATCGAGGCCACCGGAACAGGACGTCTGCGGGTCCACGGCCACCGGCTGACCGCCCGAGGCACCGGTGTCGGCCCACCCGTAGCCGCGGGTGGTCACCACCTGCCCGTCCTTGACCACCGACACCACAGCACCCGGAATATCCTCGTTCTTCAAGGCATCGGGCAGCTTCCCATCCAACCAGGCATTGACATCCTCAGCCGTGAGCTGATGCTCACCAGACGGAGGCTCACGCGGCGGCAAACTGGCCGACGACGACGTCGAGCCACAGGCGGTCGAGCAGGGACAACGAGGCCAACAAAGCCATCACGACCAGGGCCACACCCCTGCGCGTCACGTTGCGCTTCATGCTGCGCGTCGCGTTCATGTTCATCTCCCCAGCCCGCGTGATCGGGAAAGCCGCGAGCCATCTCCAGACTCGCGGCACCGGGCGACTCTCCTCTACGGGCGCAGGACGTCAACCGGCTTACGACCAACGACGCTAAGGGACCGACCCACGAACGAGGTGGCAGGGGTAGCAGAGTGAGCGCCGCTCGCGCACCGGCTCAGCACAACAGTCCCTCAGGGACACGCGGCCGCACCCCATGGCTCGCGGACTGCGTCAGACGGTCCGACCTCAAGCCATAGGGTGCGGTCGCGAAAGCAGGATGATGGGCAGAACCGGCTCACAAAAACGGAGGTCGGCAAGAGGTCAGGCCGTTACGGTAGACCCACGCAACGGCCTGACCCCGGTCACATCCCGAGGCTGGGTGCCAGGGCGTTGCCGGCCCAGGCCCACCAGGCCAGTCGCCACCGGTGCCGCCAGGAGAACGGCCGACATGGTGACTCGCCGCCAGCCCGCCCGACGCTCTCAGGGACATCACGAGTCCGCGCCGCTGCAGGAATGACGGCCACCACCCCCAGGGCCTGCAGCACCTGAGCACATCGTGCCACCGGGATCAGCCAGGTGAAGGAACCGTCGGTGATAGTCGATGAATTGGCCACGAAAACAACGAGCAGCAGGGTCCAGTGCAGCTGGGCGGCCAGAGCGAGACCCCCTGCCGCCCGAGCCACGCGGGTCAACCACGGCACCGGAGCGCCGACCTCCTGGCCCCCTCTGAGGGCCCGACGTCGTCGCAGGGCCCCGACCGGCCAGGCCACCGTGGTCACCGCCAGCAGCAGGACCAGGCAGACACCGAACACAGGGACAAGCACCTGCTGGACCGGTGTCACGGGGATCAGGGTCAGCGCCGGTCCTTGGCTCAGGCTGACGACCTTGCCGTCCTGACCTGGCGTACTGGCGCGGCACCGCCGGACCTCGCCGCATGACCCACGGCTCGGACCTCAACATACTGGCCTCATCGACGAGCTTCTCCACCCGTGTGCTCGATCGTTGCCTCTTGCGCAAAAGGGTGACCATGCGCACAGTGCACCAGGGACCTCAGGCTGGACTATGTGGAGCCGAGACCCTGGCGGGCAGCGTTCGGCGAGTCCTCGCTTTCCGGAGGCCTTGACTGTCTCGCTGAAGTAGCGGTCGGCGAAGCCCCGCCAGGTCCTCTCGCAGGCTGGGTGCGGACTCGTTGCCGTCACCGTTGTAGGAGATGAAGATGCCGGTCTTCCTCGGTAGAGCCTCGAACTTGGAGTGCCAGCCCCTGGTATGGTCGTCCGCTGTGCTCAACGATGCGCTGACTGTACAGGGTGAGCTCGAAAGCAGCCCAGACCCATCTCCCGGCCTTGGCTCTGGCTCGTTGCCACTTGTCCTCCTGCCGGGGACCACATCTACTCCCCAGGTCTCCCGCACGCAACAGAACTGCATGAGCGGCTCCGACTGGGCATTCATGAAGGCCGCAAAATCCGGAGCCGAAACAGTCAGCGAGCCGGGCTGAAAGTCACCCATGACCTCGAAGGGGACCTCCTCACCCGTGGAGGTGTAGCCCGCCCCAGGAACCGGCTATGCATCCTGGGCGAGGCTGCTCGTAGGTGGAGGTGGTCTCCTGCCGGTCTCAGGACGCTGCTCACGCACATAGGTCTCAAGGGTGACTGCTCACCCGCTGCACGATGTAGCTGGCCAGCCATGCCGTAGTTGGAGTAGCCCGGGGTGGTACCCGGCGCGAAGACTCTGGGCCGGCGGATCGTTCTGACGTAGGCCTCAGGTCCGTCTCGTGGAGGCTGCCGTGTTCATCAAGCCCGCCGAGTGGGTCAGCAGGTGGCGCAGGGTCAGGGGGCTCATCGAAGCGCCGTTCGATCTCAAAGTCAGGTAGGCACTGATATCGGCGTCGAGATCCCGCCTGCCCTGCTCCACCAGCTGCATCGCCGCGATAGAGGTCGGGATCTTGGAGATCGAGGCCACTCGAACAGGGACTTCTGCGGGTCCACGCCACCGGCTGCCCAGCCCGAGGCGCGGTGTCGCCCAGCGCGTAACCACGAGTGGTCACCACCTGCCCGTCCTTGACCACCGACACCACGCACCCGGGATGTCCTCGTTCTTCAGAGCATCGGGCGCTCGTCCAGCCAGGCGTTGACGTCCTCGGTCGTGAGCCTGATGCTCGCAGGCGGCGCTACGCGGTGGCAAAGCTGGCCGACGACGACGTCGACCCACAAGCGGTCGCTAGGGACAGCGAGGCCAACAGGGGCTACCACGACCAGGGCCATGGGCCCTGCGCGTCACGTTGCGCGTCGCGTTCATGTTCATCTCCCGGCCCCGCGTGATCGGGAAGCCGCGAGCCGCCTCAGCCCTCGCGGCCCCAGGCGACTCTCCCTCACGGGCACAGGATGTCAGGTGGTTTACGACCGACCCATAGGGGACTCGACTGTACGGATGAGCCGACCGGCCAGTCAGGCTCAGGGCAGGGGAGCTCAGAGCCGCGATCGGCCAGGCCGCTGCAGGTCCCCCAGGTGGGCGCCGCGCACCCCACGCGCCATACGCGCCAGCCAAAGTCGGCGTCGGTGACGTCCTGGGCGGCGTTGGCTGCCGGGGTCGGTCAGTGAAGAGGCGACCGTCGGACAGGGGTGACTGACCCTCCACCGACGATGGCCTCGTGGTAGATGCCCCGGGCGCAGCCTGCCAGATGAGCTGGGTCGGCTCTGACGAGCGTGGCCGCGACGGCCGCCGCCCGCGGTCTCCTGGACCAGGAGGGACTCGAGGATCCTCCCCAGCGCCTCGGCCACTGGGTCGAGCGCGTCGGCCGACCCGCGCAGAGGCTCCACGACACTGAGCGGTACCGCGCCGGTGGCGCCTCCGGGCGGGCCTCGTTAGCCACGGTGGACCACGCATCGGCGGCCCCGCGCCGAGTGCCCGCCGGCCCGGGAGCGCCGAGGCTGGCAGGCGCCGCTGCGGCATGCGAGGTGGGAGACGCTGATGACGCATCCTCCTGGGACGGAACCTGGGCAGCCCGTGAACGCCTTCCCATGCGGGTGTGGGAACCGACGTCGCGCGATGTATCGGAAGCCTCCGGGCCGGCCTCGCACCGAGGCGCACCATCGACTGCGGCAACGGCTCGTCCGGAGCGAGCGGAGGCGGCTGAGGCCGCTGATCCGCCGCCCGGACAGGCTGCTCCCGCCGAGAATGTCAACGCCACCGGCCAGGGCCGCAATCGCCCGAGCCTCGGCGGCGTCGGAGGCATCAGATGCCTCGGGGACCTCAGCGGCTCCTCTGCCGGTGACTCGACTCATGCCTCTGCGTTCGCCAGGGTTCTCTCGCCTGCGGCACTGGCCGCGGCGTCCGCATCGAGCGCGCGGGCAGGCTGCCCGTCACCCTCGCTCGTCGGCCTTCGGGAGCAGGAGCGGGTGTCGCTTGCAGCATGACAGGTGCCCGTCCCGGCGGCGTCCACCACGGTGTCCCCGGGCGGCCTCTCCTCAGGGGCCGACAGACAATGCATGTG
>BNJS01000760.1_pt1 | contig 52925 bp, 55 predicted proteins | sample 8540461 | NCBI WGS metagenome assembly BNJS01 (sample SAMD00202454, study PRJDB9452) | human saliva metagenome | isolation source: human saliva | place: Japan
TATTAGGTAAAGTATTTAATCCATTTGTATTAACACTAGGACGTTGTATGTCAGGTTGGTTATCTGATGAACCTGGAGCTTTGTCTTCTGGTTTTGCCGGTACGTTTGGTGTTTCTGGCTTATCAGGAGCACCAGGTGTTGTTGGCTGTTCTGGTCTTTCCGGCTTGACAGAGCACTGCAGGTACTATTGGCTGACCTGGTAATTCTGGCTTATCAGGAGCACCAGGTATTATTGGCTGACCTGGTAATTCTGGCTTATCAGAGTTTCGGTGTTATAGGTTGTTCTGGTATAATTTCAGATTTTTCTTTTTCTCTTCTTCATCTTTTTAGATATTTTTCAAGATCAAACTCTATTGGATCTATTAGTATTATTATCAGCTAATACTGCCCATTTAAAGTTATCTAATTTGAATTGTCTTTCTACTTTTTCTAATTCTTTAGTATCATCAGCTAATTGTTTAGTGATTGCAACTAATTCAGGTTTTTAGAGTGTTCAATTCTTTTTCTAATTCAGCTTTAACTACTGTTGCTTTAACTAATTTCTCTTTATTTTTATCTAATTCTAATCTAGCTTTTCTTATTTTATCGAAATTGTCTTTTGCTTCACCTAGTACTTTTCTAGAAATCTCTATTTCATTTTCTAGTTGAGATATTTTAGAAGTGGCTGTAGCAATTTTACCTTCAACGGCTTTTTGTAACGATTTAGCTTTGTCTAATAATTTGCTACTTTCTGCTACATCTTTTTGTACGGCGTCTAAATCAGCAGCTAATTTAGTCATTTTTCAACATATTTAACATTATCTAACTCAAGTTGATCTACAACTTTTTGTTGTTTATCTGCTTTTAGTAGTTAAGTTGTTGATTTTTAGCGTCAATTTCTTGTACTTTAGCAGTTGCTTTTTCTGTTTGTTTTTCAGTTGCTTTAAGCTCGTCTAATGCTTTTAGTCGCACTATCTACGTTAACTAGCATCTGCTACTGGTTGTTCTTTTACTTTCACGAACTTTTACAGCATCAGCGTATGCTTTTTAAAGCTTTCAAGATCTGGTACTTCTGGTAATTCTACTGTATCTTTTGATTCGTTAGAATACTTAGCGATAAAAGTTTTGTTTAGCTCTTTCTTCCAGCCTCATCGCTTGGATCATCATAAGTAGGTACACCGTCAGCGTCAACTGATCCAGGGATAGCTACATCTTCTTCAACTTTAACGTAAGAAATTTTAATAATACCTTGTTTTTGGTGCGTTTAATTTAGCTTTTCGAATTCGTCGTAAATATCAAGTGGTATATATTTGAAATCTGAAATATTTCCAAATTCGTCAAATACAATATATTGTTTTATATTTTTCGATAAGTTCTTTTTGGTAATCTATTAACATTATACATATCACCTACATTTTTCGAAGTGTGCAACACCAAGTCCCATTGGTGTTTTAGCTCTATATAATGATTCAGCATGTCCATAACCACCTGTAATAGTTCCTCATAGAAGAATAACATTACTGGATTATAAATGTGTTCGTATAATGCATTTCTTGACATTTTTGTGATCACTAAATGTTGTTGAACCTGCATTATAAAGGTTTTTCTATAATAGTTAGCCCTCTTAATAGACCATGTTTTGCGGCTACTTCAGAAATACCTTTGACGTAGTGACCACCATTTAGTTTATAATGGTTATCTCTCATTACAGTTTTCAGTGATTTCTTTTGCTAACTGCATTGAATTTTTGTTAACTTTTTAATGGTTCTAATCCAAATTGGCTACGGATTTGGTTTAATAAGTAAATACCGTATTGTGACATTTTAAGTCTTTCTTCTTCAGACATATTTTTTAAGTCGATTTCATAATCATCTTCGTGACTATATCTATTGTAAAGAATTCATGATTAATTCTTTTTCTAATTGAATTAACTCTTTTTCTTAATTCTTTACGTTTAGCGAATTTTTCATCCATAGTTATATCTTTTTGTTTCCAGTTTAGAGTATAATCCATGTATTCTTTAAATTTATCTACAAAACGTTGGTCTAATGCAATTTTATATTTTACATTTCTACCGTAAGGCATCACTACAGCATCATATTCTGCTTTTTAGTCCTTCATCTTTTTTTAGCATTGTCTAAATCTGTAGTTTTTAGCTTTTAATTCTTCTTGTTTAGCTTTTTAAGTTTTTCTTCTGCGTTCTTAGTATCTTCAGCAAGTTTAGCATCAAATTCTTGAGCTTTTTCTAATTCTTTATCAGCAACTACTTTTATTAGATTTTTCTGTTTCTAATTCTTTTTTTAATATCCTCATTCTTAACTTTTTCAGATTCTAATTTCTTAGTAACATTTTCAGTTCCGTCAATTTCATCTTTGATTTCTTTTAGCTTTTTGCTTGTTTAGTTTCTAAGTCTTTAGATTTGTCTGCTACATCTTTTTTCACTAATACTAAGTCAGATTCTCTTTCTTCTTTTTCAGTTTTAGTTTTTACTAATTCACTATTTTTATTTTTAATTCTTCAGTCGCTGATTCCACTTTCTTTTCAGCTTTATTGATATTTTTTCATCAGTAGCATCTTTATCTCTTTCGATATCTGCCTTTATTTTACTGATTTCATTATCATTGTTAGTGATTTCCTGTTTTTTATTTTTCAATAGCTTTATTTTTAAGCTTTCTGCTTCTTTAGAAGCATCTACCTTCGACTTGAGCTTTTTCTACATCTTGTTTTGTAGTCTTACCTACTACTTCTTTTTCAATTAGCTTTTGGTGTATTTTTCTCTATTAATCATCATCCGCTTTAACATCACCGCCACTAGCAACAGCTCCTACAAAACTAATTCCTAAAAAGAACTGACATAGCTCCTATTTTATTTTTTCTTAAAGAAAATCTTTGTTTTCTTTTTATCATAATTCATTTCCTCCGTAAAAATATATAAATAATCATTTTATGATGATAATTTTATCATAGAATGTAAATGTCAATATAAAAAATGTACAAAAGTGACAAAATAAAAATGTACAATTATTCAAAACTAACATGATCTTTTTAGTCGATAAGAATTACCTATAATAGGTACTACATGGGCATGATGAAGCAGTCTATCAAGTATAGCTGAAGCCACTTTGTCATCACTAAATAATGTAGCCCATTCAGAAAAAGGAATATTAGAGGTGGCTATTATACTCTTCTTTTTCATAACGTCGGTCTATTAGTTGGAATAATAACCTCTCATCACCTTTTTCTAAAGGTAAATAACCAATTTCATCTATTATCAATAATCTATACTTTGAATAGTGTTTTTAATCGCTGTTCTAGCCTATTTTTCGGCTAGAGCGGCTTTTTAAGTTTGCTATTAAATCATGACATTTTATAAAATATGTTGAATACCTGGAACTAGCTGCTAATCTTCCAATCGCTGTTGCTAAATGAGTCTTTTCCAACACCACTATTGCCTATAAATATTAAATTTTTATTGTTTTCTATAAAATTTAAACTAGCTAAATTCCTTATTTCTAATTCATTTTATATCTGAATTGAATAAAAATCAAAATTATCTAATGATCTATTATAAGGAAAATTAGCTACTTTAATCATAGATTCTTTTTACATTTTGTTTTTTTACATCTACTTCATAGTCTGTTAGTTTCAATAGAATATCTATTACTGACATTGTTCTATTTTTGAGTTAATTCTATTATTTCATCTAGTCTAAGGTTAAACTGCTTTAAATTAAGATATTCTAAATTCTCTTTTAATCTAGTATAATTAGATCTATTTGTTATCATTGAATCGTTCTCCTATTACAGCTAGATTTCTTTTAGTTTGTTCTTTTAATCTTTTTCATCTATATCATTCCAAGTGTGTTTAACAAATTGCTTATAATGAGCTTCTTTATAATTTAATTTTTTTATCACTTATTAAATGACTTACCACCAATTTCATGTTATCATATAGGTATAAATAATTATCTTCTACTTGTAGATTTAGTTTCTTACCTATATATTCAATTGGTACTGAATATTGATTGGACTTGTAAGAAATCATTGCTTGTTTATTTACTTTTTACTTGTAGGGTTGTTATTTTTATAGCGATTCCTTATTTTCTCATGTGGTAATGGTAGTAAGGAATCTTTTTCTTTTTGTAAACTTATTATTGGAACCTCTCTTGTTGTTTGATGTACTTGTAGATTCCATCTCATCATTATTTTTATTCACCAATTCTACTAATTCTGTATAATCTAACTTACCATTATAAGCGTATATTTCATCTAGTAATTTTACTATATTTTTCTACTTTTACCTTTTGTTTGTGGTCTGTACGCTACACATGGTTTTTAATTCAAATCCCATATCTTTTGCATATTCTTGAAACTTTATATTAATTACTCCAGATGTCTTAACAGTTCGCGCTTTATCCATTGTAGTTTTCATATTATCACATACAATTACTTTTGGAACTCCTTCAATATGTTCTAAGCATTCAGTTATACATGAAATTAAGACATCTTGACTTCTTGAAAGTGTTACATGAAATATTTTTATATCTTGAGTATGATAAAACCATACAAAAATACATTTTAAAGATAATTTTTTTCTCCATATTTAGTTATGAATTTCACATCTTCTTTCCAATCTATTTGAGCTTGTTCTCCGGGAATAGTTTCTACTCTGAGTATAGCTTTAGAATTCTTATGGGATTTGTTTTTAAAGTAATCATTGTATTTTGAATTCTTTAATAAATAGGCTCTAAATGCGGAATAGCTGATATTTAATTCTGTTTGATCTACCAAATATTGCCACAGTATTCTTTTTGATTTGAATATTTGTATAGATTCTTCTCCTAATAATTTATCTAATAGATCAGTGTATTCATCAATTTTTTTGATGGCTTATTTCTTGTTTGTTTTATTTTTCCTTGGTAATAATGTCTTTTTTTATTGTACGTCTATCTTTCTTTTAAAACTCTAGCTAATTCACTAAAGTTAGGGTTTCAAGTTAAACACCTCCATTTGTTTTCGTAGATTTTTTCTAAATCTGATAGTTGAGTTATTTTTTTATATTTTTGTTTATTTTTTTAGGTTTAAGTACATATATTTCTCTCTTTCTTTTTTTATATGCACTATTATAACCTATTTGTACATTTTTATTTTTGTCAAAAACTGTACATTCTTATTTTTATCATTCTCATCATAGAAAATTGAAGTTAACATAAATTACGAAGAAAATTGTCACATTACCCTTAAAATATACAATTTTCTTCAATATTTACCTCTCATAAATGACAAAAACTGTCTTCTAAATTTATATCATTATAAGTTATATCAACACTCTTAAACGCATAAAAAGAAACTAATTCACTAATAGTGAACTAATTTCTTTCAAACTATTCATAAATACATATTAATTAAAATTCGATATCAATACCTGTCTTATTTGCTCTACAATAAGCTTCATAAGTTACATCTCTTACCTGTTTGTAATAAGGATCGCCAGTAATCTCAGCAACAATATCTTCATATTTCAGAATTTTTATTCGCTAATATGACACCTTCTTCCTTATCTTTGTAATAAATATAGCGAAGCCATTATTGCAACAATTTCCTTAGAAAATGTAGCTCTATTTCATTAATAGTGGATTTTTCATTAAATAGTTTAAGCGTCTCTTTGCATCTCTTCTCCAGCTAATTCATAATAACCAGCTCTTACTAAGAACGATAGCGCTACTTTTTAATAAATCACAATATACAGCACTCATGTATTTATTCAAATAATTTCTTACTGGGATATTTTTTAAAGCAATCTTCAATAATCCTTTCAATATATTCTACTGAATAATCATCCTTTTGATGCCGAATATATTAAAATGAATAGTCCATAAATTTCATCAAATCCCAATTTATTCAATGATTCAATTCTATTCCTTATTAATTTTTCTATTTTCTTCAAATAATTCTTTATCCTCTTTCCAAAGAATATTATTTAAATGAAATCAATATAGTTAATCTCTTACTAAATTCGATATCTTCTTTCTTTCAGCTCTTTTTTTACATTCATTTACTAACTTTGATGAAGAACCTGATTGCAGAAGTCTTCTGCAATTTATTAGCAAAATTTCAGTAGTTGCAGTATCAGTATTATCATAGTAATACCGTTAGATAATCTAAATAATTGATATTTAAATTCTCTAATAACTTTTCAAATGTAGCAATTGGTATGCTTGTTTCATCCGCTTCAAAAACGCATTAATGTTCTTGTAGAAACAACATCACCTGCCACATCTTTTTAATTTATATTCTCTTTCTTCTCTTAGTTTTTTTAAAAAAATACTTCCATGTAAATTCTTCTTGTCCATTCCTTATCTCCTAAACTTTATTATTAAGAATAATTTATCACTATTTTTCTTGTGTAAATAAACGTATAATTCACTATTAAACATAGCCTTTTTCTATTATATTTTTACCATTAAATTTAACTCTTATTTTTAATTACGTGACAAATACGTCATATTCTAATATATTTTTCTCTATATCTATACAATTAATAGCTGAATACGACATTTTTTTGTCACGTTATTTTTTATGTTCATAATCTAATTCTTACAAAAATAAACTTCGAGGTATAGTATATTAACCTCGAAGTCTACTTATCATTTCATTTTATTTTTAATTCCATAAATCTTCTAGTAGGTGCGTTTGAGTTCTGTCTGGTCCTGTAGAGAATACAGAGATTTTTAACTCCCTACTAATTCTTCGATTTTTTTCTAAATATTTTTCTTGCGTTATCAGGAAGCTCATCTAATGATGTTACACCTGTAATATCTTCATCAAAACCTGGTAATGTTTCATAGATCGGCTTACAATCTTTAATGATATTTTCATTAGCTGGATATTCAGTTAAGATTTCACCTTTATAGTCGTATGCTGTACAGATTTTAATTTCTTTAAGTCCTGTAAGAACATCTAAACAGTTTACTGACAGATTAGTCATTCCAGATACACGAGCTGAGTGACGCATTACTACAGTATCGAAACCAACCAATACGACGTGGACGTTTAGTAACTGTTCCGTACTCATGACCAACTTTCACGAATTGTATCTCCGATTTCATCGAATAATTCAGTTGGAAATGGTCCATCACCTACTCGTGAAGTATAAGCTTTTTGAAATACCTAATACTTTTAAGTCCATTTTGTTGGTACGAATCCATTACCTACAGTGATTCCTCCTGCAGATGGGTTAGATGATGTAACGTATGGGTATGTACCATGATCGATATCAAGCATTACACCTTGTAGCACCTTCGAATAAGATATTTTTTTATTTTTCATTTTGTGCATCTTCTAATACTTTAGAAGTGTCTGTAACATATTGAGCTAATTGTTTTCCATATTCGAAAGTATTCATTGAAGATTTCTTCTACTGTGAATCCTTCAGTTTCATAGATTTTTTCGAATAATTCATTTTTTTCTTTCAGATTTTGTTCTAGTTTTTTCTTGAATAAATCGAGCATCTAATAAAGTCAGCGATACGGATACCACAACGTTTGTATTTATCTACATAACATGGTCCGATACCTTTTTTAGTAGTACCAATTTTGTTTTCCCCACGACGAGCTTCTTCGACCTCATCAAGTTTCAAGTGGTATGGTAATACTACATGTGCTCTATTAGAGATTCTTAATCCATTACAAGTAACTCCACTTTCTTTAAGTCTATCGATCTCACTGCAAATCCATTTAGGATCTACTACAAGACCATTACCGATAATTGAAAGTTTTCTCTTCATTAAAAAAATACCAGATGGGATTAATTGAAGTTTGTAAGTTTTTTTCCATCAAACTTAATAGTATGTCCTGCGTTGTTACCCCCTTGATAACGAGCAATTACATCAGCACGTTCTGCTAAAAAGTCGGTAATTTTACCTTTACCTTCATCTCCCCATTGTGAACCTACTACTACGATTATTGACATAAATTACGCCTCCTGAAAGCAATTATTTTTTCCATTAATAATTATATCACAAATACAGACGTTTACAACTATTTTTTTATAAAAATACTAAAAATAATCGGACAATATAGTCTTTTTTTCACAGTTTATACATTTTTTTATGCGTTTTCATTAAAAAAACAATCATCAACAAACTTTCTTTTTAAAAAAACTTCAAAAGTGAATTTAGAATTTAATGTATAACAAAAAAATCTCAGAACTGTTTTTTTACACTAAATTTAGGGATACAACCAAAATTTATAAAAAGGGGTGACTCAAAAAAATCGTGATTTCGTAGAAATCGATTTTTGTCGAGTCACTCCTGCATAGTTTATTAGATATCTAAAAAGCTTTTTCTAAAGCGATTTTTGAATATCAATAAACCACTGCGTCTATGAGTTTTTCATATACACTTTGTTAAAATTTAGGGTTTTTTTGGATCGACCTCTTTATGTTATTATATTATTTTTTAGTTTTCGTTTTAGATAACATCGTTGTTGCGGCAAGTAACATTACACCTAATATTCCACTTTCTACAGGTGTTTCTCCTGTATTAGGTAGTTTTTTTGACTTGTGCTTTTCTTAGATTCAGCAGTCTCATTTTTGACTTTCAGTATTTTTGAGATTGATTAACATCAACAGTTTCTTGTTTTTTTCGTTATCATGATTCTCTAATTCAACTTTTTTTGATAAATATAGATTTTATTACCTTCGCCATCTACTTCTTCTTTTTCCTGTATATTTATAGCCTTTTTAATTCTTTTTAGCTTTTTCAGAAATTGCTAAAACATCTAAAAATATTACCTTCTTCATCTTTTTAAAAGGGCTACTTTTTAGTTCAGGTAATTGTTCTTTGATCTGTTGCTGTTTCTGCGTTTACCCCCCCCTCAAATGGTTTTAGTTCTTCTGTTACTACGATTCTCAGGGGTTTACTCCTCCTTCGAATGGTTTTCAGTTCCTCTGTTACTACTGATTCTGATGGGTTCCTCCGCCTTCGAGATGGTTTTTCAATTCTTCTGTCACTACTGATTCTGATGGATTTACTCCACCTGCGAATGGTTTCAATTCTTCTGTCACTATCGATTCTGATGGATTCACTCCACCTGCGAATGGTTTTCAATTCTTCTGTCACTACTGATTCTGATGGATTCACTCCACCTTCGAGATGCTTTAAGTTCTACTGTCGGCACTTTTTTTCATCAGATTTAGATGTTACTACTTTCGATTTATCTTTTTTTCGTAAATATAGATTTTTATTACCTTCACCGTCTACTTTTTTTCTTTTCCTGTGTATTTATAGCCTTTTTAGTTCTTTTGGCTTTTTCAGAAATTGCTAAAACTTCTAAAACATTATCTTCTTCATCTTTTAAAAGTGCTACTTTTAGTTCAGGTAATTCTTCTTTAACTACTGATATTTCTGCGTTTACTCCGCCTGCGAATGGTTTAAGTTCTTCTGTTACTACTGATTCTGATGGATTTACCCCACCTTCAAATGCTTTAGGCTCTTCTGTCACTACTGATTCTGATGGGTTCACTCCACCTTCGAATGCTTTAAGTTCTTCTGTCACTACTGATTCTGATGGGTTCACTCCACCTTCAAATGCTTCAAGTTCTACTGTTGGTACTTTTTCATCAGATTTAGATGTTACAACATCATGAGAAATCTCTTCTTCTCTTTTTGTTTGTGTTATATTGCCTGTTTTTTCATCAACTATATATACAGTTGTAACTTTTACCTTTTTCCCATCTTCTCGTTGAACTACTTCTACTTTATCTTTCGCGGCAACTTTTACTACTGTCTCTGTTGCGTCTGTTACTTCTGGGTTCCTAACTTTATCTTTCAACTTTTACTACTGTCTCTGTTGCGTCTGTTACTTCTGGAGTTCCTACTCGTTCTGTTACTTCTCCTGTTTTCGGATTTACTTCGTATGTTGTCGTTACTTTTCTTGTTCCTTTTTCTCCAGGAATAGTAATATTGTTTTGTCCTTTTTCTCTCGTACTATCTTTTTCGTATCTTACCGAACTTAGTAATTCTGTAACTTCTACTTTATCCTTCGCGGCAACTTTTACTACTGTCTCTGTTGCGTCTGTTACTTCTGGAGTTCCTACTCGTTCTGTTATTTCTCCTGTTTTCGGATTTACTTCGTATGTTGTCGTTACTTTTCTTGTTCCTTTTTCTCCAGGAATAGTAATATTGTTTTGTCCTTTTTCTCTCGTACTATCTTTTTCGTATCTTACCGAACTTAGTAATTCTGTAACTTCTACCTTATCCTTCGCGGCAACTTTCACTACTGTTTCTGTTGCTTCTTTAACTTCTGGTTTTTCTACTTTTTCTGTGACTTCTCCTGTTTTTGGATTTACTTCGTATGTTGTTGTTACTTTTCTTGTTCCTTTTTCTCCAAGAATAGTAATATTTTTTTGTCCTTTTTCTCTCGTACTATCTTTTTCGTATCTTATTGGGCTTGGTATTTCTGTAACTTCTACTTTATCCTTTGCCGGAACTTTTATTATTGTATCAGTCACTTTCTTTTCTGTTTTCTCTACAGTTTCACTTATTGTTCCATCTTTTTCATTAAGTGTATATTTTATAACTTCTTTTTCATAACCATTAGAACCTTCTATACGCTCGTTAGATAGCCCTCTTGCTTTTTCTTTATCTGCTACATATACTGTATTTGATAAAATTTCCTTTGTATTTTCTACAGACTTAACCCCTACTTTAACTACCTGATCGACAGCTGGTTCTTTAGTTTCTTTATCTAATGTTAAATTCCCATCTTCATCCTTGATATAAGTCGTTTTAATTACTCCATCAATACCCTTTTTTTAATTACAGACCTTTTCGCCTTTGTTTAGTTCTTTGTCTGCTACATATTTTTGTATCAAAAGGAATTTTTTTCTTCTTTTCTCAACTATTGATTCAATTTTTATATAATCCTGTTTTTTTATCTCAAAAATCTTCTTTAGTAGCGGTATCTATTTTTTTCTCAAATAATATATTTCCATCAACAGATAATCTTATTTTTATCTTCAGTTCCTATTTTTTTTATTCTATCACTGAACCATTGTTTTAATTTAGAATCATCTTTTAAATCCTTCAATTCAAATTCAGCAACATCGCCGTAGTCTATATTTTTTTCTTCTCTATATACAGGGGCTTTTGGATTATCATCAATATAAGATTTTATCCAATCGAGTTGTTCTTTAGAAAAGACTAATCCACCACTTCTTTGCCCAACAACTCCATTTTGATGCACTCCGATAATTTCACCCTTATCATTATAAAGTCCACCACCTGATGCTCCTGGTTTAGTACCCGTATATCCAATTCCAGTCAAACCAGCACCACGGTCTACTACATCGGTAACTTTAGTGTCGATAACTGGCTTTAATTTACCATCAGGAAAACCATAAACTGACACTTTATCACCACTATTTACAACAGAAACATCTTTTTTTACAGCAGCAGGCGTAACATTATCCACAATCTCTTTAAACTTAACTAAAGCAAGATCATGCGTAAATCCAACAACTGAATCATCTTTTTTCCAATAATGAATATCAGAGTCTGTAAAGAATACCTTTTTACCATTTGGAAGTACTGCGTAATATTTCTTATCATTATTACCAGTGGCTTTTTCTGTCACCTTACCATTCTCAAACTTCAAGAAATTATGAGCGACTGTAAGTAATAAATCTTTTTCAATTAGTGTACCAGAACCTGTACCATCAGGTGTTACTATAATCGCTGTTGCGTTGAAATTACGCAATCCGTTCGGTGCATTCTTCACCTCATCGCTTGGTTTAGGAAGCGTAACATTACCAGATGTATCGACTTGCCCAGGTTGTGTTCTAACGAAGTTGTCTCCTTTAATAACAGCATCAATATATGTATTTCCTAATGATAGTTTACTTACAAAGTCTTTAGACCAATTTTCATTAAATTTCTTATTAATCGCCTCTCCATCAATAGACACAATTGTAGCGTTAGGATTTTTACCAAATAGATCTTTATTTTCCTTGTCTTGTTTAAAGTCGTAATTAACCGCAGAACCTACGTTACCTTGTGCGACGACTCTTTCGACTAACTTTTCTCCAGCTTCATTCTTAATTCTAAGTACTACTTTACCTTTTTCTGTACCTGATAGTAATCTTCCGCGACCATTACTGTCAAATGAATATCTAGCACCATCTATTTCACGCTCTGTACTTACTAACGCCCTATGGTTGTCATCATAATAGTATTTATCATTACCACTAACAAACCAACCTTTGATACCATGTTCTTCTATTATCTTATTTATCCAAGCTCTATGTTTATCAGTGAAAAATAAACCTCCTCCATGTTGCTCCGCATCAGTTCCAGCGTCCGTATTTGTACCATGCTGATGAATACCTACTACTTCACCTTTATCATTAAAAATTGGACCTCCTGAGAATCCACCTAACGCACTCGTATTATAAGTACCGTCACCAGTAGTTGTATTTAGACTTGATAATGTACCAGATATTTTATACATTTTACCATCTTTTAATCTTGATTTCGTTGCTTCTGATAATCTTTTCGAAGAAAAATCATTCGGATAACCTACTAAAGTAATATTATCACCTTGACTAGCAACACCAAGTTCACGGGGTTTATCTTCACCATTTGTCATCGCCTCTACAGGTCGTTCTGTAACTACAGCTGCTAAATCATTTTCATAAGATTTAGCAAATTCTTTTTGATTATAGTAATGAATATTTCCTTTTGGTATGATATCACTAGTTCCATTCGCTGGTGTATTGTTACGTTTTTCCGTATCAGAGTTCATAACAACATAGCTTTGGGCACTATTACCTCCACGAACATAACCCGATCCAGAAGCTTTGTCTTTATCTAAATAATTGTGAGCAACTGTCACCATAACATTCGGTGCTACAAATACTCCACTACCTGAAGCAACCTGTTTTGATCCATTACTATCAAAACTAGTATAGGTCATAGCCACACCACTAGTTTCTTTATTATGAACATCTGCATCCACAATATCTGCCCCACCTTTGACAACTGCAGCTTGTACTTGTTTATTTACTATTTGGTTATTATCAGTAAGTCCATATACTAACACTCCACAAAAACTTATACAACCAATTAGACCATATTTTTTAGTTTTTCTGAAAAAACCGTAAGTTTTCTCGTTTCTTATCATTTACATTTCCTCCTGTCTTAATTCTTCTATAAATATTAATGGAAATCCCCATTAACTTAAACATAAAAATAACTCAATATATACTTTCTCAAGTATATTATAACCCAAATAATAAATAAGTCTATAGTTATTTTTTTATTTTTTTGTATTTACATTAGTTACATGTATAAAAAAATTCTTTAATACACTATATTTTTTTCCTTAAAAAAGTAAAGAGCTAGACAAGTCTAACTCTTTACTTTTTTGGGAATATGCTACTAGAAAATCCCAATAATTGTTTCCGTTTCTTCGTCGATATCGATATTTAAAGCACTCGGTACTTTTGGAAGTCCTGGCATTGTTAATACTTTATTCGCATAAGCTACTACAAATCCTGCACCACTACGTAATTTAACATCGTTGATAGTAATATTAAATCCTGTAGGACGACCTTTGATTTTCGCATTATCTGTTAATGAAGCTGGAGTTTTCGCCATACATACTGGTAGATACTTGAATCCAAGTCTTTCGATTCTTTCAATCTCAGCTTTAACTTCATCAGAGAAGTTAACTCCATCAGCCCCGTAAATTTCACGACATACCGTTTCAATTTTTTCAGTAATTGAAGCTTCATCTTTGTATAATAATTGTAGTTCTTTATCATTTTCTTCTACAGCTTTTACTACTTTTTCTGCTAGGTCTATACCACCAAGACCACCTTTTTCCCATACTTCTGTACGAGAGAATTCTACACCTTGTTCTTTTGCCCAGTTTTCTAAGAATGCTAATTCTTTTTCTGTATCTGTAACAAAGACATTTAGAGCTACTACTATTGGTAAATTAAATTTACGTAAGTTTTCAATGTGTTTTTCTAAGTTTTGAACACCTTTAGCTAAGGCTTCTAGATTTTCTTCTTTTAGATCTTTTTCTTCAATGTCACCGTGTAGTTTTAATGCTTTAACTGTTGCTACTACGACAGCAGCTTTTGGTTTAAGACCTGCTTTACGACATTTAATGTTTAAGAATTTCTCAGCTCCTAAGTCAGCTCCGAATCCTGCTTCTGTAATTACATAATCAGCGAATTTTAACGCAGTTTTTGTAGCTAAGATTGAGTTACATCCGTGCGCAATATTTGCGAATGGTCCACCGTGAATAATCGCTGGGTTGTTCTCTAATGTTTGAACAATATTCGGTTTAATTGCATCTTTTAATAATGAAGTTATAACACCTTCAATTTTCAAATCTTTTAGGTAAACTGGTTCACCTTTTTTATTGTAAGCTACAAGGATATTGCTTAATTTTTTTCTTTTAAGATCAGCAATTCCTTCTGACAGACATAGGATAGCCATTACTTCACTAGCTACAGTAATATCAAATCCATCAAGGCGTTCTAGGTCTGTTCCTGCATTTACTTTAACATGGCGTAAATCACGTGCGTTCATGTCCATAACACGGTTAAAGACGATTTTATCTATTTCTAATTCGTTTCCTTGGAATACGTGGTTATTTACTAATACTGCGATTGCATTGTGAGCTGTAGTAATAGCGTGCATATCTCCAGTAAAGTGAAGGTTAATGTCTTCCATCGGTACTACTTGAGCATATCCTCCACCAGCTGCTCCACCTTTTCTTCCTAATACAGGACCTAAAGATGGTTCACGTAATGCAACACAAGATTTTTTCCCGATTCTATTTAATCCATCAGATAAACCGATAGTTACAGTACTTTTCCCTTCACCACTTGATGTTGGGTTAATAGATGTAACTAATACTAGTTTTGCATCTTCACTAATATCTTTTTTTAATATTTTTTTGTTTGGATTTTTTTGCTTTGTGATTTCCGTATAATATTAAATCTTCTTCTTTTTATCCCTAATTTACCTGCTACTTCAGCAATATGTTTCTTTTTCACATTCGTTTGAAATTTGAAAGTCTGACTTCATTTAATCTACCTCTTTTCTTTGGGCTTTATTTTTATTAGTTTATTATTTTTAATCTTCCAATCCTGGAATACGTTTGTATATTTTATCAATATTTACTAGGTGTACATTTAGATCGAAACAACTATCTAATACTTCTTTAGAAACTGTATTTTTTTAATAGTTTCATTTTCTTCTAGAAGTTGTCTAAATGGAATACCTTCGAACCATGATTTCATCGCTAATGGTTGTACTAAATCGTACGCTTCTTCACGAGAGAATGAGTATTTTTCAATTAGATTACTCATAGTTCTTTGAGCAAAGATTACACCATTAGTAGCGTAAATATTTTTAATCATGTTATCTGTAAATACTGTTAGATTTTTCACAACATTAGTAAATCTATTTAACATGTAGTCTAATAATGTTGTTGCATCATTACTTAAGATTCTTTCTGCACTTGAGTGAGAAATATCACGTTCATGCCATAATGGAATATTCTCGTAAGCTGCAAACATATATCCACGCATGATTCTAGCACATCCGGCCATGTTTTCACTTGAAATTGGATTACGTTTGTGAGGCATTGCACTTGAACCTTTTTGATTTTTCGAGAAGAATTCTTCTGCTTCTCTTACTTCTGTACGTTGTAAGTGACGAATCTCTACTCCGATTTTTTCGATTGAACTTGCGATTAATGCTAATGTTGCATAGTAATCTGCGTGTCTATCACGTTGTAAAGTTTGTGTAGAAATATTACTTGATTCAATTCCTAATTTTGCACAAACATAGTCTTGAACTTCTGGTGGTGTATTTGAGAATGTACCTACAGCTCCAGAGATTTTACCTACTTCAATAATTTTTCTTACTTCGTTGAAACGTTTGATATGACGGTTAAATTCATCATAATAAAGCGCAAATTTCAATCCAAAACTACTAATATCAGCGTGTACTCCGTGAGTACGTCCGATACAAGGTGTGAATTTATATTGTAATGCTTTTTCTTTTAATACTTCTTGGAAATTTAATAAATCTCTATAAAGGATATCGTTAGCTTGTTTATATAAATATCCATAAGCAGTATCAACAACATCAGTAGATGTTAATCCATAGTGCACCCATTTTTTCTCATCACCTAGATAACTAGAAACGTTACGAGTGAAAGCTACTATGTCATGTTTTGTTTCTTTTTCTAATTCTAAAATTCCTGGTAGGTCAAATTTTGCATTAGCGAATAATTTTTCAACATCTTCTTTTGGTACAACCCCTAATGTACTCCAAGCTTCTGTCGCATAAAGTTCTACTTCTAAATATGCTTTAAAACGATTCTCATCGCTAAAGATATTACGCATTTCTTCTCTACTATATCTTTCAATCATTGCAATAATCTCCTGATGTTCTAATTTTCAATCGGTTTATCTAAAGATAAATGACCAATGTCTTTTCTGTAAAATAGTTCTTCACATTCTATTTTTACTATCTCATTATACACTTTTTTATATGCTTCTTGCAAGCTCTTTCCTTGTGCACAGACTAATAATACACGGCCACCATTAATTACTATATCATCACCTACACGCTTAGTTCCCATATGGAATACTGGTGTAGTTACTTTATCTAATCCTTTTATAACAGCACCTTTTTCACTGTGTTCAGGATATCCTTTCGCTGCCATTACGACACCGATAAAGGCATCTTCACTCCATTTAACTCTACTTCTTTACCTTCTATAATATTGTTTGCTATTTCGTATAAATCGCTCTCTAATGATAGAAGTAATATTTCACTCTCTGGATCTCCAAAACGAACGTTAAATTCAATAGTTTTTACACCGTCATAACATTTCATAAGCCCGGCATATAATATACCGTAAAATGGCATTCCTTCATCACTCATAGCATCGACCATAGGTTGAACTACGTTTCTAACACCTTCATTAATATCTTCTTGAGTGATTTTCTTAAGTGGAAGATATGCTCCCATACCTCCAGTATTTAAACCTTCATCGTTATCGAAAGCACGTTTATGATCTTGTGCAATTTCCATAGGATATACTTTTTTATCAGAAACAAAGCACATAAGTGAGAATTCTTCACCTTGAAGAAATTCTTCAATAACAACACTAGAGCCAGCCTTATTGAATTTAGCATTACACATCATTTCTTTAAGTTCTAATTGTGCTTCTTCTAGAGTATTCGCAATAATTACTCCTTTACCTGCTGCTAGTCCATCTGCTTTAAGAACAATAGGAGCTTTTTGCTTGCTTAAGTACTCTTTTGCTAGTTCATAATCGTTGAAACTTTCATATTTTGCGGTCGGAATATTATATTTTCTCATCATCATTTTTGAAAATACTTTACTTCCTTCTAGTTGTGCTGCAAGTTTAGATGGTCCAAAAGCACGGACACCTACTTTCTGTAGTTCATCCACTAGACCATTCACTAACGGTACTTCAGGTCCAACGAAAACAAGATCGATACTATTTGTTTTTGCATAGCTTGGTATTTGGTCTTCAGTTAATACTACACATACTCCAAATTCTTCGACTGCAGGATTAATTCCTGCCATATGTACTTCATGACCTTCTTTATAGAATTTATAAGCGATGGCGTGTTCTCTCCCACCGCTTCCTACTACTAATACTTTAGCCATATTAGTGTTTAAAGTGACGTATTTTGCTGAAGACCATCGCCACACCTTTCTCATTACATGCATCTATACTTTCTTGATCTCGGATAGATCCACCAGGTTGCACTATCGCAGCAATACCATAATCAGCCGCAATATCAGCGCTATCTCTCATCGGGAAGAATGCATCAGAAGCTAAGACTGCACCTCTCGCTTTTTCTCCTGCTTGTTCAAGAGCTATTTTACATGAACCTACTCTATTCATCTGACCAGCACCGATTCCTAAAGTTTGCCCATCTTTTACTACAACTATTGCGTTTGATTTAACGTGTTTTACTACTTTTAAGCCAAACTCTATATCTCTTTGCTGAGTTTCATTAACTTTTTTCTCAGTTACACTTTCATATTCATCAGCAAGTTTATCGTTAAAATCTTGTACTAAGATTCCACCACGAACACTTTTAATTTGTTGTTCATGATTATTATTTTTTTCTGACAGTTTGTAGATACGCAGATTTTTTTTCTTAGTTAGTATCTCTAACGCTTCTTCATCATAATCTGTTGCTAGTATTATTTCTAAAAAGATACTGTGCATTTTTTCAGCAGTTTCTTTATCTACTTTTCCATTTACTGCAACAATCCCTCCAAAAATAGACACAGGATCCGCTTCGTAAGCTCTACTATATGCCTCAAATACAGAATTTCCTGTCGCTACACCGCATGGATTCATATGTTTAACAGCAACACATGTAGTTTCATCGAACTCTGAAAGAATATCTAAAGCTGCAGAAGCATCTTGAATATTATTATATGACATTTCCTTACCATGAAGTTGCACAGCATTTTGCAAAGCATAACTTTCATTATTATCTTGAACATAATGATAAGCTTTTTGATGAGGGTTCTCACCATAACGAAGACTGTCTTGAAGTTTATACGATAATGTTAATTTTTCAGGTACAAGATTATCTTTTTTATTAAAGTAATTAGCGATAGCTGCGTCATAACTAGCTGTAGTATTAAATACTTTTATAGCTAAAGCACGACGTGTTTCATATGAGATTCCACCTTGTTCAAGTTCTTCAAGAATCTTAGCATAATCATTAATATCAGTAACTACCGCTACATCATTGAAGTTTTTAGCTGCACTCCTTAGCATACTAGGACCACCGATATCAATATTTTCGATAATTTCCTCTTCACTAACCCCTTCTTTTTTTACAGTAGCTTCAAAAGGATATAAGTTTACACAAACTAAATCAATATACTCAATATTATTTTCAGCTACATGTTTATTATGAAGTTCATTACCACGTTTTGAAAGTAGTCCTCCATGAATTTTAGGATGAAGTGTTTTTACGCGTCCCTCTAAAATTTCTGGAAATTGCGTAACATCTTCGATACTGATACACCTTACTTCGTTATTTTTTAAATGAGTATAAGTTCCACCTGTACTAATAACTTCGAAACCATGTTTTTCTAAACCTTTTGCAAATTCTACAATATTTGTTTTATCACTTACACTTATTAATGCTCTTTTTGTCATAGTGCCTCCTCAACTAACTTCAATATTACTTCTGGATATAATTTATGTTCTAGTTTATGTACTTTTTCAGTTACAGTTTCTATAGTATCTCCATCTGAAACTTCAAATGATCTTTGAGCGATTACTTCTCCACCATCAAGTTCTTCATTTACATAATGGATACTAATTCCTATTTCTTTCTCTCCTGCATTGAACGCTTGTTCTATAGCATCTTTTCCTTTAAATTTTGGTAATAAAGACGGATGAAGATTAAGAATTGTTTTTTTATATTTTTCTAAGAAATATGGTGAAATAATTCTCATATATCCTACTAAGAAAAATATAATCTAAATCTTTGACTTTCTCAAAAATTACACTTTCATATGCTTCTTTTGACTCAAAATCTTTCGCAGAGAATATAAATACTTTAATATTTCTATCATGTGCTTTTCTAATAACCGCTGCATCTTTTTCTATCACATACTAACAGCTCAATTGATATTCTATCTTTTAATCTTTCATCGTCAGCAATTTTTTTCGAAAATTACTTCCTGTTCCTGATGCAAATATCGCTACTTTCTTCATACTATTTCTATTCCACTTTCATCTGTTACTTCACCAAGGACAAATGCGTTATCTATCAATGATAAAGTTTTATCTACGTCTTCCTTGTTTACTATTAATGCCATACCTACACCCATATTAAAGATGTGATACATTTCCGCTTCATCGATTTTACCTTTTTCTTGAAGGTACTTAAATATTTCTGGTACTTCATATGAACTTTTATCAATCTTCATACCTAGTCCATCTTTTAAAGCACGAGGTAAATTCTCATGGAAACCTCCCCCAGTAATATGAGCTATTCCTGCTACTTTAACCTCTTCTAGTACTTTCAGTACTTCTTTTACATAGATTTTAGTAGGTGTCAATAAAGTTTCCCCTACTGTACTTCCGTTAAATTCTTCACCTAAACCAATGTTATTATCTTTTAAAATTTTTCTTACTAAAGAAAATCCATTAGAATGTACTCCACTTGATGGTAGACCTATTACTACTTGACCTGCTTTTGTGTTTTCTGTACTTAGTAATAACTCCTTCTCCTGAGCTCCTACACAGAATCCTGCAATATCATATTCTCCGTCTTCATAAAATCCTGCCATCTCAGCAGTTTCTCCCCCGACTATTGCACATCCTGCTTGAACACAACCTTCAGCAACACCTTCAACTATTGCTTCTACTTGTTCAGGGTAGTTTTTACCTACTGCTAGATAATCTAGGAAAAATAATGGAATCGCACCTTGAGCAAGTATATCATTAGCACACATTGCTACTACATCGATACCGATAGTATTATGAATATCTAATTCGAATGCAAGTTTTAATTTTGTACCTACACCGTCAGTACCACTAACTAATACAGGATTTTTAAAATTATAACTACTAAGGTCGAACGCTCCCCCAAAACCACCAATAGCTGACATCATACCAAGATTTTTAGTACGAGCTACGTGTTTTTTAATACGTTCTACACTCTCATAACCTGCTTGTAGACTTACACCACTTTCTTCATACTTTTTACTCATTACATTCTACCCCTTTCTTTTAGAAACTCTTTTTGAATATCTGTCATTGAACTAACATAACTTTCTTCATAGTCATATAACCCTGCTGAGTAATCTCCGTTATAGCACTCCATACATAAGCCCGAATAAGGTGCATCATAGTTTAAACCAATAGAATCTATTAATCCTTGTTCACTTAAGAATCCTAGTGAATCCGCTCCGATAATTTCACAAATTTCTTCATTTGTTTATTAGCTGAGATAAGTTCTTCTGTAGTAGAAATATCTATTCCATAAAAACTTGGGAACATAAGTGATGGACAGGCTATTCTTACATGAACCTCTCTTGCTCCCGCTTCTTTTAACATCTTCACTATTCTTTTACATGTAGTACCTCGAACGATAGAATCATCAACTAGAACGATGCTCTTACCTTGAACAACACCTCTTACTGGTGAAAGCTTCATTCTCACACCTTGTTCACGAAGTTCCTGCGTAGGTTGAATAAATGTACGAGCTACATATTGATTTTTAATTAATCCCATTTCATATGGAAGTCCACTTTCTTCTGCGTATCCACTAGCTGCTGATAAAGATGAATTAGGTACACCTATTACCATATCTGCATCTGGTGTAGGTTGTTCTTTAGCAAGTGTACGACCTGTTCTTTTTCTAGCACTATGAACGTTAATTCCAGCAATGTTAGAGTCAGGTCTAGCAAAGTAAACATATTCCATCGCAGCTATTGCTACTTGTGTATTTTCAGTATATTTCTCTATTCTAATACCTTCATCATTAATAGATACTAACTCACCTGCACCTACATTACAAACAAACTCAGCACCTACAATATCCAATGCGCATGTTTCACTGGCAGTTACATATGCACCATTTTTCATCTTACCTATTGCTAAAGGTCTAAAACTATTAGGATCTACTGCACCGTAAAGAGTATTTTCATTTAAGACTAGATATGTAAATCCACCTTTAATAATATTTAGACTTTCTTTAAGCTGTTCTTTAAAAGTTTCTTTTTTACTTCTTCTAATAAGATGAATAAGTACTTCCGTATCTGAAGAAGAATGGAATATTGCACCTTGTTGTTCCAATTCTCTTCTTAGAGTTTTAGCATTAATTAAGTTACCATTGTGGCAAATACCAACACTTATATCGTAGAAATGAAATAGAAAAGGTTGAATATTTTGAATACTATTGCTTCCACTAGTCGCATATCTAACATGTCCAATGGCACTATCCCCAACTAGTCTTTCTAGTTTTTCTTTGTCACGAAATACTTCCGATACTAACCCAAGATCACGATGTCCTCTGAGTTTTGCACCTTCTTTAGAAACTATTCCTGCTCCTTCTTGTCCTCTATGTTGTAAACTATGTAAACCAAAATATGTCACATTACTTGCTTCAGGATGTCCCCAAATACCAAATACTCCACATTCTTCATTAAGACTACGCATTTTTTAATCTCCTTAAAACTTCTTCATAAGCTTCCATTACAGAACCTAAATCTCTTCTAAATCTATCTTTATCTAATTTTTTTCATTTGTATCCTTATCCCAAAGTCGACATGTATCCGGAGAAATTTCATCGGCAAGAATTATTTCACCATCTTTAGTTTTTCCGAATTCAATTTTGAAATCAACAAGTACTAAGTTTGCATCTAAGTACAATTTTTGTAATAGTTCGTTGATTTTTAAAGCTTGAGTATGGATATTTTTTAACTCTTCTTCTGCAACAATTTCTAATGCAACTACATGATCATTATTAATTAGCGGGTCATTTAGTTCGTCATTTTTATAACTAAGTTCAAAAACTGGTTTTTTTAATTTTTTTCCTTCTTCAAGTCCATATTTTTTCGCCATAGAACCAGCTACTATATTACGTACAATTACTTCTAAAGGAATAATAGTTACGTGCTTACAAATCTGATCTGTTTCATTTACTTTTCTAATGAAGTGTGTTTTTACACCTTGTTTTTCTAAGTATTCGAAGATTAATGAAGTAATTGTATTATTGAATACTCCTTTCCCTTCAAACTCTTCTTTTTTCACACCGTTAAAGGCAGTAGCACTATTTTTATAATGCACATATATTTCATCATTGTTTTCACATTCGAACAGTTGTTTAGCTTTTCCTTCGTATAAAAGTTTCATTATTTTTTTCCCCCTTTGAAGTAATTCACTCCATTTTTTGAATATATCTTGTTTAACTTTTTATTGTATTTGTTTTTATATAATGTAGCTCCGTATCTTTCACTGTGTCCCATTTTTCCTAGAATAAGTCCATCTTCACTAACTAATCCTTCAGTAGCTAGAAGTGAACCGTTAGGATTGAAGCGGCCATTTAATGTAGCATTACCATCGAAATCACTATATTGGAAAGCTACAAGATGTTTGAACTTGTTAATATTAAGTCCTACTACTTTACCTTCACCATGACTAAACACTACTTCGTGTTGATCTCCAATATTAAAATCTTGTAACCAAGGTGAGTTTGTATTAGCTACACGAGTAAAGGCTGTAGTTGAAATATGTTCATAACTATCATTTCTATAAAGTGTTAAGTCGTCTTCAGCTAATTCTCTAACTTCTCCATAAGGTAATAATCCTGATTTAAGCAATGCTTGGAATCCATTACACACACCTAAGATTAATTTTTTCTGAGCAAGGTGTTTATGAATTGCATCTTTGACTTTTTCATTTTTTAAGAAGTTTACAATGTATTTAGCACTTCCATCCGGTTCATCCCCACTTGAAAATCCTCCTGGGAACATAATTATATGAGATTCTTCAATAGCTTTTGTGAATTCTTCTATCGATTGCTCAATATCATCTTCACGTGTATTTCTAATAACTACTGTAATAGGTGTAGCTCCCGCTTCTAAGAAGGCTTTTTCACTATCGTACTCACAGTTTGTACCAGGGAATACTGGAATAACTACTTTTACATCTTCTACATATTCTGGATAATATTTTTTCTCTTTATATTCTGTATGAAGATTTTTCAACATTACCTTTATCTTCATTTTTGATATAATGGGTAAACTTTATTTAGTGTTTTTTTGTATATTCTTCGTAAATATCGTTATGCATAAACACTTCATTATTAATTATAATTCTTTCACTAACTTTTCCTAATTTTTCAAACGGTAGTTCAACCGTTGCTTCTACTACAAGAGACGCTGGATCAAAGTTAAGAATGTTTTCTTTTTCAACCTCAAAACCAAGATCATTACCAAGCGACATTTTCACTAATGAAGCGGCAATGCTTCCTTCTTCTTGAACATAGGCAGATACTATCTTACCTTCTTTAATATACTTATGAACAAGTTCATAATTTTCTAGAGTTTTCTTAATGTCTGGGTATCCTTTTTCATCTTTTTCCACAGGAACATAGTATAATCTATTACCAACTTGTTAAGTTCAGGAGTTATTACATCAGCTATTTTTACAGGAGTACAAGCGAATGAAATTAATGTCTCAACTACATTTAAATCATTGAAAGTACCTGACATACTATCCTTACCACCGATACTAGGTCTACCAATTTCTTTTTGTGCATAAATACTTCCTAATAAACTTTGAGTAACTTTACCCCATTTAGTACTATCAGTACCTAGTTTTTCGAAGTATTCTTGGAATGAGAAGTATAAACTATCTTTATTTCCACCTACTGCGTAAACTTTAGCTACTGATTCTAACACCGCATAAATAGATGATAAGAATGGAGAGTAGTAAGAAATTTTTGGAATAAATCCATAAGTTAAGATTGTCGCTGTATCGCTAGTTGTATGTAATGTTGGTAAAGCTTGAACACTCGCTTGAACTGGTGTAAGTTTGTGTTTACCAGCGAATGGCATAAGGACTGTAGTTACACCAATTGACGAGTCGAATTTTTGAGCAAGTCCTTTTTGACAAGTTACATTTAACTCACCTAATTCGCTTAAGATATTTTCACGAGTAACTTCTTTATTTAAGAATGGATTAGCTGCAGTATTATCTTTCATCGTAACTGATGATCTTTGGCGAACACCACTTGTTTCTAAGAAATCAGCACTCATATCAACAACTTTCTCATCGTTGTAATACATTTCTAATCTACGTCTATTAGTTACATCGGCAACATGAGCGTACTCAATATTTTCTTTCTCACATTCACGAATAAATTCTTCGTAGTCTTTTTTATCAATAGCTACTGCCATACGTTCTTGAGATTCACTCGTAGCTAATTCTGTCGCATTTAAACCTTGGTATTTAGTAAGAACTTTTTCTAAATGAATTTCAATACCATCAGAAAGTTCACCGATAGCTACACACACACCACCAGCACCGAAGTCATTACATTTTTTAATAAGTCGTGTAACTTCTGGTTTTCTAAATAAACGTTGTAACTTACGTTCTTCTGGAGCATTACCTTTTTGAACTTGGCTAGACATAGTGTTTAATGAATCGTTAGTATGTTCTACACTTGAACCACTCGCACCTTGAATACCATCACGACCAGTTCTACCACCTATCATTACAACGATATCACCATCGACAAGAGTTTCACGTTTATAATCTCCGTCCTTAACAGCTCCGACTACTGCACCAACTTCCATATGTTTAGCTACATAACTATCATCGTATAATTCACGAACAAAAGTAGTCGCAAGTCCAATCTGGTTACCGTATGATGAGTTACCGTGTGCAGTTCCTTTAGCTATATCTACTTGAGGAAGTTTGTGTTTTAAAGTATCTTCACGTTTTTGTAATACATTACCACTTCCTGAAATACGCATAGCTTGATATACATAACTACGTCCTGATAGTGGATCCCTAATTGCTCCTCCTATACAAGTACTAGCTCCCCCGAATGGTTCGATTTCACTTGGGTGGTTATGAGTTTCATTTTTGAATTGGATTAACCAACGTTCTTTTTCACCATTATTCTCTATAGTAGTAAAGAATGAACATGCATTAATTTCTTCACTTACTTCAATATTTTCATCTTTTAATACTTTTACATGGTATTTACCGATAATACTCGCCATATCCATAAGAGTAATAGGTTTATCATTACGATCAAGTTCATCACGGACGTTTAAGTAATAATCAAATGCATCTTGCATCTCTTTTTGGAAAAGTTCTGACTCAATTTTAACTTCATCTAACACAGTTTCAAATGTAGTGTGTCGGCAATGATCACTCCAGTAACAGTCTAGTACATAGATTTCAGTTTCAGTTGGAACACGACCCTCTTTTTTAAAATAATCTTGAATAAATACTAAGTCTTCAATATTCATCGCTAGAGAAAATTCTTTTTTAAGACCAAATAACGCACCTTTGTCAAACTCTAAAAATCCAGCTAAATCTTTTAGTGGTTTTGGAGTAGAATCTAATGTAAAGTCAAGAATTGATAAATCTTTCTTACGAGCTTCAATAGGATTTACTAAGTAACTTTCAACAAGTTCTAATTGTTCATCTGTTAATTCTTTATTAAAAAGAACTAGCTTACCACTTCGTACAGTTGCTTTACTTTTTGAGTTAAGCAGTCTTATGCTTTCTTTTGCGCTGTCAGCTCTTTGATCATATTGAGCAGGTAACACTTCATAAGCGAAGTACTTCCCATCATTAAGCTCAATATCTTCAAACACTTCATCGACAACAATCTCAGAAAACACAGAAGTTTTAGCTAGTTCATAAGTTTCTTCATCAATATTAAAGACATCATAAATTACATACAACTCCACAGAGTCAAGACCTAGATTAAACTCTAAGTTCAAGTTATCTCGTAATTGTAATTCTTCTTTATTGTATCCATTACGTTTTTTTACAAAAATTCGTTTATTAGTCATGTTCTCCTCCTAAAATTACATCACCTAAAAAAATTAATATGTCCTATTTTTTTCTATCTTGGCGTGGTTCTTTTTCATATAAGTGTAAGTAACCACCATTATTTTTTTATACATATCTATAAAAATACTCTAAATCTTGACCTAGAATATTATAAAGTGTAGTTTCTTTATTTTCTATCTTACCAACTTTTAAGCCGCAAATAGCTTCAATATGAGCTCTAAATTGACTCTTAGTGGCACTCTGCATCGTTATATGGCCTGAATTGTGAACTCGTGGTGCTATTTCGTTAAAAATTATTTTTCCTTCACTTATAAAGAACTCAACTGTAAGTACACCGTAATAGTCAAAGTTACTAAGAATTCGTTTCGTATATTCGATAGCTAAATCTTCTTGTTCTTTAGTTGCTGTAGTAGGTACTTTCGAACGATATAAAATATTATTTCTATGTTCATTTTCTACTACTACGACGATATTAACATCATCTTTATCCTTTAACAGCTACTACCGAGATTTCTTTATCCAGTTTAACGAACTCTTCTAGTAATGTATGTGGCTCTACTTCTTCACTAGAATTTATTTTTTTCTGTCCTTTTCCATCATAACCAAAACGTACAGTTTTCATTAAATATGGTTTTAGTTATTTCTACATTTGTATCTTCTTCAATATATATATAATCTACTGTTGGAATATTTAGTTTTCTAGCGAAATTCTTTTTTTCATAATATCTATGTTGAGTAGTTCTTAATACTTCTGCACTTTGGACAATGTTATACTTTTTCTCAAGTTTTTCTAAAGAAGCGGCGTCGATATTCTCAAATTCAAAAGTAATAACATCACTCATTGAACATAACCTTTCAACACTTGCGAAATCATCGAACTTAGCTTGAATAAAACTATCGCTGAAGATTTTTGCACAACAACTGTCACTAGGATCTAGAACAGCAATTTTATACCCCATCTCCTTGGCACTCATTGCGAGCATTCTTCCTAGTTGACCTCCACCGATTATTCCAATAGTCTTTCCTGGTAAAATTGTCTTAATCATAGTTTCATCTCTTCCAATACTATTCTTTCTTGTTCTTTTTTGAATCGTTCGTACTTATCAGCATACTTTTCATTAGTAATCCCTAGTATCGATAAAGCACTTATAGCCGCATTTTTTGCTCCAGCTACTCCTATTGCCATAGTTAAGACCGGGACACCTGCAGGCATTTGAACTATCGAATATAATGAATCAATTCCACTAAGAACACTAGATTTAATCGGAACACCAATAACTGGTAAGGTAGTCATAGAAGCAACCATACCCGGAAGATGTGCCGCACCTCCTGCAGCCGCTATAATCAGAGAATATCCATTAGCTTTGGCATTCTTAGAAAATTCTACTAATAAATCGGGTGTTCTATGTGCGCTTACTACTTTTTTATCAAAAGGGATTTCAAACTCTTCTAACAACTTACAGGTTTCTTCCATCGTTGTATAATCCGACTTCGAACCCATAATCACCGCAACTTTCATACTTTAAGCTCCTTTTTTGTTTTAAATGTACGTTTTTTACTGTTATATTTACATAAAAATGTTTCATTGTACGTCTATGTTTTAAATTATACTACTAGTTAAAATATTAATCAAGCATAAACAGAATAAAAAAATCGTATATTTTTTTATTTTTTTATAAATAATATTAAAAGATTTCATGAACTTTTCAACCTATTCATTTATTTATATTGTTTTTTTACATAAGAAAAAAACAGACATTTAATTATATTATTCTCAATATGCACTAAAGTTATTATAAAAAAACACCCAGAACTAATGTTCTGAGTGCTTATCAAATTAGAATTTAATTTTTTCTTCGATATATTGTTTTAATTCAGTGATTGGAATACGAGTTTGTTCCATAGTATCTCTATCACGAACAGTTACCATTCCATCGTTTTCTGATTCGAAGTCATAAGTGATACAGAATGGAGTGCCAACTTCGTCTTGTCTTCTATATCTCTTACCGATTGATCCAGTTTCGTCGAAATCAACCATAAAGTCTGCAGCTAATTGTTGATATACTTCAACAGCTTTATCACTTAATTTTTTAGAAAGTGGTAATACAGCCGCTTTGTAAGGCGCTAATGCTGGATGGAATTTTAGTACTGTACGAGTATCATTTTCCCCTACTTCTTCTTCGTTGTAAGCATCACATAAGAACGCTAGAAGAACACGGTCAACCCCTACAGATGGTTCAATACAGTATGGAATGAATTTTTCATTTGTGCTTAGGTCTTGGTAAGTTAAATCTTGACCTGAGTGTTCCATATGTTGTTTTAAGTCGTAGTCAGTTCTTGAAGCAATACCCCAAAGTTCTCCCCAACCGAATGGGAATTTGAACTCGATGTCAGTAGTTGCATTAGAGTAGTGTGATAATTCTTCTTGATCGTGATCACGTAAACGGATATTTTCTTTAGTCATACCTAAGTCTAATAAGAATTTTTCACAGTTATTTTTCCATGTAGTGTGCCAATCTAATTCTGTTCCTGGTTCACAGAAGAATTCTAATTCCATTTGTTCGAATTCACGAGTACGGAAGATGAAGTTACCTGGTGTGATTTCGTTACGGAATGATTTACCGATTTGCCCAATACCGAATGGTAACTTTTTACGCATACTACGTTGAACGTTTTTGAAGTTTACGAAGATACCTTGCGCTGTTTCTGGACGTAGATAAATTTGGCTTGTAGAGTTTTCTACTACACCTTGGTTAGTTTTGAACATAAGGTTAAATTGACGAATGTTAGTGTAGTCATGACTACCACATTCTGGACATTTAATGTTTTCACGGTCGATAATAGCTTCTAGTTCTTCGAATGGAAGACCATCAACTACTACATCTTCATTTTTTTCATTAAAGTAATATTCTTCGATAAGTTTATCAGCACGAAGACGTGATTTACAAACTTTACAGTCCATCATAGGATCACTGAAGTTACCTACGTGACCTGATGCTTCCCATGTACGTGGATTCATGAAGATTGCTGCATCTAACCCTACGTTATATGGTGATTCTTGAATGAATTTTTTCCACCATGCTTTTTTTACGTTATTTTTTAATTCAATTCCTAATGGACCGTAATCCCAAGTATTAGCTAATCCACCATAGATTTCAGATCCTTGAAATACGAATCCTCTATTTTTTGCTAGAGATAAAATTTTCTCCATAGTTTGTTTCCTCCTAATTAATAAAATATAAAAAAGCCCTAGATATGCCGTAGCACATCTAGGGACGAAATAATTTCCGCGGTTCCACCCTGATTAGTAAAAACTCAACTTTAACAATATTAAATTGTAATTAATGCCAATATTGTTGCTGAACTTTCACCATCATCAGCTCGCTTATTACTATTTTTATTCTAACATTAATATGAAAAAAACTTTCAAGAGAAATTACAAAAAAATTATTCAGAAAACATGTAGTGTTACAATTGATATTAAAGAAAATATTAAAGATAGAAGTTTATACCTCATAGGACTCCTTTAATTTTTGCGATAGTATTTACTATTACTGATAACGCTTTTTTTAAAACACTAATTGTTGTATGTATAAATTATAGATGTTATAATAAATAGTAATAAAAATAATTTAAGGAGGGTTTATGAGAATTTCATTTTACTCGTGGTAATGTAAGCCACTTACTACTTAGTGGATTTATATATATACTAGCAGTATTTATACTTCCACTACAACTCCCTCGAAATATTAGCGTCGATAATCGAGTTAGTATTGTGCTATTTTTTTATCTATAACAGCTACAATTATTCTTAGTATACTTGCTATAAAGAATAAAAAAATGATATTGATAGACAAAAAGAGTACATATAACTTTATTACAGTAATCGCTATTGGTATTATTGGATTTGTTTCAATGATGTTATTACAAGGTTTCATCAATGGTTTGTTAGTATACCTATCAAACTTTTTTAATTTTGAGACTAAAAGTAAAAATACAAGTAATGTCGTTGAAATAATAAAAATGAAAACCATACTTTATACTTTACGTTGCTGTACTTGGTCCGATTATGGAAGAATTATTCTTTAGAAAAGCTGTATTTGGATACTTCTACGACGCTATGATCGGAAGTAAAGATTGGATTAGATTTACTATACCAGCGTTAATTACAGGTATTATCTTTGCGCTACCTCATGACGGTATTTCACCAATTATGGTTATCTATATTGGTATGTCATTTGTATTCAGTTATCTATATGTTCATACAGAAGTATACTAACTCCAATTATCTCTCATATTCTTATGAATAGTTTAGTTGTGTTAGTTCAAATATATTTTGCATAGGAGGTACATATGTCATCAAAAACATGGTTATCCACTAACTACTTTTTACAATTTTTAGTAACTGGGACATTCTTACCATTCTGGATGGTTTATCTGACTTCTGTAAAAAATTTAAGTGTTCTAGAAGCAAGTTCGATATTTTCAATGCTATATATAGCAAGGGTTATTAGTGGAATATTTTTAAGTCCATATTTAATAAAAAAATACAATATTGATATTACTTTAAAACTGTCTGTAGGAATCGGATTAATCCTTGCAGTGAGTTATGGATTTACCAACGAAAAAATAGTACTTGGGTTAATTACATTCTTATTCGGTATGATTTACTTCATGGTGAGTCCTCTAGTCGAAGGACTAGCGTCTTTATTCTTACGTGAAGAAAATATAGACTATGGAAAAGCTAGAACATATGGTTCACTAGGGTTTACAGTAATCGGTATAATTATAGGTGGAATTTTAGGTTACGTTGGTAATGGAGCTTTATACTACATACTAATATTCTTAGTTACATTATATTTAGTATTTATGTTCTTACCACAACCAAAACTAGTAAAAAAATCTAAGTTTTGAAGAACCTAATACAAAAAGAAAAAAAGAAAAGCTTATATGGTTGGGTCTTGAAAGATAGAAATGCAATTTTACTTATTATTACTGTGTTTCTATACCAACTTTCGCATACTGCATATAATAACTACAATGCATTATATTTAGAAAGTATGAACATATCAGCTAAATGGCTTTCTGGAGTTATACTTAACGTGTCAGTAATTGCAGAAATAATATTCTTTATATTCTCTAAGAGAATAGTAAAAAGAATTAAGCCAAAAAATCTAATGGTCTTCGCAGGTATTTGTGCAATTATTCGTTGGGGAGCTTTAGCAATATTCCATAATATCTATGTCTTCACAATTATGCAGACATTCCATGCGATTACTTTTGCAGTTGCTCATATCGCCTTTATTTTAATACTAAATAAAGATTACAACAATAAAGAAATTATCGATATGCAAAATCTATATACGGCCATCTGTTTCCAACTTAGTATGGCAGTAGGACTGTATATTATGGGGGCTCTATGGGATATTAGTACTTCATACGTATTTTACGCATCAGCAATTATTGCAGCTATCGGAACACTAGTAGCAACAAGATTAAAATCAATAAGATAAAAATAATGACCTTAAAACACAAATTTTAAATGTTTTAAGGTCATTTTTTTATAATCAATAGCAAGAATTTTTTTAGTTATATAAATATTAATCTACTATTAAATTACTAATTGATATTTAATAATATTTTTTTATACTTTACACTAACTCACTTTGAAGATATACATTCACCATTTTATATGTCTCCTCTACTGAATCGATATGCGTTCTTTCATAAGAGTGACTTGATTCTATACCGGCACCTAACAATGCATGTTTTACTTCTGCACCAGCACGCATCGCTGCAGATGCATCACTTCCGTAATATGGATAGATATCTAATTTATATTGAATACCATTTTCTTTAGCTAGCTGAACTAAATGATTACGAAACTCATAGTTATACGGACCACTCGCATCTTTTACACAGATTGATACTGTGTATTCATCAGTCTGTTGGTCATCTCCCATTGCGCCCATATCAACCGCAAGATATTCTACTGCTTCTTTCGGAAGATTAGAGTTAGCTCCGTGTCCTACTTCTTCGAATACACTGAACATAAAGTGAGTTGTATGAGGTAATTGAATATTTCTTCTTTATATTTTCTTAATAAATCTAATAAAATTGCAGCACTGACTTTATCATCTAAGAAACGACTTTTTATAAATCCTGTTTCTGTTATTATTGTACGAGGATCAAAACTAATGAAGTCACCAACGTCGATACCTAAGTCACGAGTTTCTTTCTCATTTCTTACTTTAGCATCAAGTCTTACTTCCATATTATCTTCTGTACGCTCTGCTGTTCCTGCATCACGATATACATGAGTACTAGTTTGATGAATTAAGATAGTTCCACTAACTGTTTCCCCTGTACTTGCTACATGAACAAGACAGTTCTCACCTTCTATCATATTCCATGGATATCCACCGATTTTAGCCATTTTCAAACGACCATCCGCTTTAACACCACGTACCATCGCTCCTAATGTATCTACATGAGCTGTTACTACACGGTGTTTATTGTCATTCTTACCTTTTACTACTACATTTACTCCACCTTTATTGGTGCGAATAGCCGTATATCCTAATCTCTCTACTTCTTCCACTAAATAATCAGAAACTTCCCTCGTGAAACCTGTAGGTGAAGCTATACTAGTAAGTTTTTTTAAATAATCTATTGTTTGTTGCATAGGAATGCTCCTTTACTATTAAATATATATAAACAAAAGACCCATGCAAAGCATGAGCCTTTTTTATAAAATTGCGTAGTTATTATGCTTTGTTTCTTGAACCGAAGATATCGATTTTTTCGTGAACCATAGCTTTAATAGCTTCAAATCCAGGGTTTAATAATTTACGAGGGTCGAAACCTTTAGATTTTTGATCTCCACCTTCTTCAATGTATTTACGTGTAGCTGCAGCAAACGCTAATTGACATTCAGTATTAACGTTAACTTTAGATACTCCTAGAGAGATAGCTTTTTGGATTTGGTCAGTTGGGATACCTGAACCACCGTGTAATACTAATGGAATTCCACCTGTGATATTAGAAATTTTTTCTAATGTTTCAAAGCTTAATCCAGCCCAGTTTTCTGGGTATTTACCGTGGATGTTACCAATACCTGCAGCTAGGGAAGTCAATTCCTAAGTCAGCCATTGTTTTACATTCGTTTGGATCAGCTAATTCACCAGAACCGATAACTCCATCTTCTTCTCCACCGATTGAACCAACTTCACACTCGATAGATAATCCTTTAGAGTGAGCTAAAGCGATCATTTCTTTAGATTTAGCAATATTTTCTTCGAATGGATAGTGAGATCCGTCGAACATTACTGAGCTAAATCCAGCTTCGATAGCTTTTTGAGTTCCTTCGTATGAACCGTGGTCTAAGTGTAATGCAACAGGAACTGTGATTTTCATTTCTTCAACCATAGCTTCTACCATAGCTGCAACAGTTCTGAAACCAGTCATGTATTTAACTGCTCCTTCACTTACACCTAAGATAACTGGACTTTTTGCTTCTTCACAAGCTTCTAAAATAGCTTTTGTCCATTCTAAGTTATTGATGTTGAAATGCCCTACTGCATATCCTTCTTTTCTTGCTTTTACAAGCATGTCTTTTGCTGGTACTAATACCATGTTATTTGTCCTCCTTAAATAACTACTAATATATATATTATAATACTACACTTTTTTTAGAAAAAAATAAACTATTTTTATTTAATAATTTTTCAATTATGTATGTTATTAATAAAATTCTAATATATTAATTTCTCTATTCTTTGCTATTACAAGGTTTTTCGTGATAACGTATACATATTTAATATAATAGTTATCTTAGCATTTAATTCTACAATTAAGTTCTTATTTTTTTATAAAATTTTTATTTATTTAATTTTTTTCAAAAAAATATTTTTTTGTATCTCAATTCTATACTAATACAGACTCTTTTTAAAATATATCACCCCAAAAGTTAGTATTTACTACTAACATTTGAAGTGATATATTAAAGATATTCTATTTATCTAATTTAGACATTGTTTCAACCATATACTCTGGAATTTCTGTTTCAAAGTATAGGTGTTCACCCGTAATCGGGTGATTGAATTCGATACTTTTCGAATGAAGTGCTTGTCCATTTGTATTTAAAGTTTTTCTTGGACCATATACTGGATCCCCTACTAGTGGGTGATTAATGTATTTCATATGTACCCTAATTTGGTGAGTACGTCCAGTCTCTAATTCACATTCGATAAGTGTATATTTTTCAAATCTGTCTACAACTTTAAAGTGTGTAATAGAAGGTTTCCCTTCATCGATAATAGCCATTTCTTTACGTTCTTTCGGATTACGAGCGATTGGTGCATCGATAGTTCCATAGTCGTGCTTAATACTTCCGTGTACTAGAGCGTAATATTTTCTCTTAACATCTTTGTTCGCGATCATTTCTGATAATTTAACATGTGCTTTATCATTTTTTGCAACGATTAATAATCCTGATGTATCTTTATCGATTCTGTGAACAATACCAGGTCTGATAGTACCATTAATACTTGAAAGTTCACTGTGGAATAATAAGGCATTAACTAATGTTCCATCTTTATGACCTACAGATGGGTGAACAACCATACCTTTAGCTTTATTTACAATGATTAAGTCATTATCTTCATAGACAATATCCACTGGGATATCTTGTTTTACAACGTCTAATTCTTCAGGTTCTTTGTAATCGATAGTAATAACATTACCTTCTTTTTAATTTATAATTAGTCTTAATATTATTTCCATCTACTTTAATATATCCTTCAGAAATTAAGTTCTGGATATTTGTTCTAGAAACATCTGTTAATTCTTGTTGTAAAAATTTATCAATTCTCTCACTTTTCGGTGAAGTATATATAATTTTTTTGTGTATCCATTACTTCCTCCTTTTTTCATACTCTACTATATTAACATATACACTGAAAAAAAGCAAAAATAAAATATAGTAGAAATATACAAAAATATGATGTTTTTATAAATATTTTTCAACTTAGCAAATATAAATTAGTAAAAATTAAATAATTTCTTTCACTTTCCTATTTTTTTCTTTCTATATTATAATATTTAATGAAAAGAAATAATTAACCTTTTGTGTGAGTTTTATTATTTATACTATTAGCTCACAGAACAACCTATATAAGGAGTGGATTTTTTGGAAATTAATAGATTACATGTTGATTTTGACCTTCAGAGTAAGTACGATCCTAAAGGTGATCAGATTAATGCGATTGCCGAACTTACCGAAGGCTTAAATAATGGAGTGAAATATCAAACATTACTTGGTGCAACTGGTACTGGTAAGACATTTACTATAGCTAATATCGTAAAAAATGTAGGGAAACCGACTTTAGTGCTAGCTCACAATAAGACATTAGCCGGACAATTATACAACGAACTTAAAGAATTCTTCCCTAATAACCGTGTTGAATACTTTGTATCATACTATGATTACTTCCAACCTGAGGCATATGTTCCATCTACAGATACATATATAGAAAAAGATTCATCTGTGAATGATGAAATTGATAAACTACGCCACAGTGCAACATCTTCATTATTCGATCGTGATGATGTTATTATTGTATCGAGTGTCAGCTGTATATATGGTCTTGGTTCGCCAGAAGAGTATTCATCACTAGTACTATCATTACGTGTTGGTGATGAAATTAATCGTAATAAAATAATGGAAAAACTAATCAGCATTCAATATATGCGAAATGATATTGAATTTACTCGTGGTAATTTTAGAGTACGCGGTGATGTAATCGAGATTTTCCCAGCATCTCGTAGTGAAAACTCTGTTCGTATAGAAATGTTTGGAGATGAAATCGATCGTATTCGTGAGATTAATCCACTAACTGGTGAAGTACTAAGTGAACTTGAACATATCGCAATATATCCTGCCAGTCACTTCGTTGCTGGTGATGAAAAAACTAAAGAAGCTATTAAGAGAATACGAACTGAACTAGAAGAAAGACTTAAAGCTTTAAACATGGAAAACAAACTTTTAGAAGCTCAACGTCTTGAACAACGTACTAACTATGACCTTGAAATGATGGAAGAAATGGGATTTTGTTCAGGTATTGAGAACTACTCTCTTCACCTTACTCTTCGTGAACCCGGTAGTACTCCATATACACTACTAGATTACTTCCCAGATGATTGGTTACTTGTAGTTGATGAATCGCACGTTACTCTCCCTCAGGTTCGTGGTATGTTTAATGGTGACAGAGCCCGTAAACAAGTGCTTGTTGACTATGGATTCAGATTACCGACTGCTTTGGATAACCGTCCATTAAACTTTGAAGAATTCGAGAAAAAACTTAATCAAGCTATTTTCGTATCAGCGACACCGGGGGACTTCGAATTAGAGAACAGTACAAAAATTACTGAACAAATCATTCGTCCTACAGGTCTACTAGATCCAATTATCGATATTCGACCAGTTAGCGATCAAGTCTTCGATATTACAAAAGAAGCCGAGAAAACTATAGCTAAAGGAGAACGTGTACTAATCACTACTCTAACGAAGAAAATGGCAGAATCTCTGACAGCTTATCTAAAAGAAAATGGTTTAAAAGTAGAGTATCTACACTCTGATATTAAAACATTAGAACGTACCGAAATAATTAGAAATCTTCGCCTTGGTAAATTCGATATTCTTATAGGTATTAACTTACTACGTGAAGGTCTAGATATTCCAGAAGTATCACTTGTCGCTATTTTGGATGCTGATAAAGAAGGATTTTTACGTGGAGATAAAGCATTGCTTCAAACTATTGGGCGTGCCGCACGTAATGCAAATGGACGTGTAATAATGTATGCAGATAACATTACTCGAAGTATGAAAAAAGCGATTGATGAAACAAACCGTCGTCGTGAAATTCAAATGGCATATAACGAGGAACACGGTATCACCCCACAAACAATTATTAAAGATATTCGTGATTCTATCAGTGCTAAGAAAGAAGTGGTTGATGACGATATTGTTGAAATTGAAGAAACTGCAAATATCAATGATGATAATATCGAGGAACATTTAGCAGAATTAGAACAACAAATGTTTGCCGCTGCAGAAAAATTCGAATTCGAACAAGCTGCAAAACTACGTGATACTATCGCAGAACTAAAAGAAAAATATAAATTATAGCTTATAAATTTATAGAAGCAACTACGTTATTTTGACTTATAATAACCAGTTGCTTTTATATTTTTCAATACATTTTATTTTTAAATAAAATTTCTTCTATTAAAAGCTTACAAATTTATTCTACTTTTTAATTTTTTTGTGATATAATAAGGTATATTAGTTTTGTATCGTATTCAATAAATTCCGATCGTAACTAAATTAAAATATATGTATATTGAAATTTATACATTATAATTAAAAAAATAAAAAAACAATTTTTATTTCTTAGGAGATTTAAACATGACAAAAACAAAATATTGGAATTATATACGGTGGTAAAAGTGCGGAACACTCAGTATCACTTTTAACAGCGAAATCAATTATTAATGCAATAGATAAAGAAAAATACAACGTATTCCCTATCTTTATATCATTAGAAGGTAACTGGGCACGTGGTGAAAAAATCACATCAGAAGTAACTGATCAACATGATTTAGTTTTTTCTAACTTTGACAATGATATCAGTGGATTATTATTTGAAGATGGCCGTAAATTCGATATCGTCTTCCCTGTTCTTCATGGACCAAATGGTGAAGACGGAACAATTCAAGGTTTACTAGAAATTATGGACATCGCATATGTTGGTAACAACGTACTTTCAAGTGCAGCCGGTATGGATAAAGTAATTATGAAACAATTATTCGCTGCTTATGACCTTCCACAACTTCCATACGTTCACTTTATCGAATATACTTGGAAAAATAAAAAAGAAACTCTTATCTCTGAAATCAATGAAAATCTTAAATATCCTGTGTTCGTTAAACCTGCAAACTTAGGTTCTTCAGTTGGTATTAGCCGTTGTAACGATGAAGCTGAATTAGTAAAAGGTATCGAAGAAGCTCTTAAATTCGACAAAAAAATCGTTGTTGAACAAGGTGCTGTCGGTGCTAAGGAAATCGAAGTTGCGGTTCTTGGTTACAATGAAGTTAAGACTACAGACCCAGGTGAAATCGTAAATATCTCTACTACCGATTTTTACGATTACGAAACTAAGTACACAGATGGACAATCACGTATGGATATTCCAGCACCAATCGACACTACTTTATATCCTAAATTTAGAGAAATGGCATCAACTGCATTCCGCGCAATCAGTGGATCAGGATTAGTACGTGCTGACTTCTTCTACACTAGAGAAGGAGAAATCTTTATCAATGAAGTAAATACAATGCCTGGATTCACTCCATTCTCAATGTTCCCTTCTTTATGGGCAAATATGAACGTGAGTTATTCAGAAATTATCGAAGAACTATTCAAATTAGCTGTAGAGCGCTACGAAGATCGTAAAAACTTATTAACTGAAGAATAGGATTAACCATGAAATATTTAGTTACAGATTTAGAAAAAATATTAAATGCAAAAAAAGCAAGTATCACTAGTAATGTAGAAATTACTGGTATCGCTATTGATAGTAGAAAAGTTAAACAAGGCGACTTATTTATCCCCTTTTTAGGTGAAAATGTAGATGGACATAATTATATAGAGAGCGCCTTTTGAAAAAAAGGTGCTGTAGCAAGTCTATCATTAAAAGATGACTTTGTTTCTGATAATAATATTATCTACGTTAATGATAGTTACGAAGCAATTCAAACTCTAGCAAAAACACTATTTAGAAAGTTTAAATGCTAAAACTATTGCAATCACAGGTAGTAATGGAAAAACTACTACAAAAGATATTATTACTAGTGTACTATCAACAAAATATAAAGTTCATAAAACACAAGGAAACTTTAACAATGAACTTGGTGTACCAATTACTATTCTTGCTGCACCTGAAGATAGTGAAATACTAGTTCTTGAAATGGGTGCTGATGGCTTTGGGCAACTCGACTTCCTATCTAAATTGGTTGAACCTGATTATACTGTAATTACTAATATTGGTGAGAGTCATATTGAATTCTTCAAATCACGTGAAGGGATTGCTAAGGCTAAATTCGAAATTACTAATGGCATGAAGAAAGACGGATACTTCGTCTATAACGGAGATGAAGTTCTTCTAAAAACATTAGTAGATTCTTCAGATATCAACGCAACATCATGTGGTGAAAATAGCTATAACGATATTATATTAGAAAACTACACAATTACACGTGACAAAATTGATTTCAAACTTAATATAAGTGACGAACAATACTTTACAAAATTAAAAGGAAAACACAATTTATATAACATTATGTTCGCGACAGCTATCGCTAGTAAAATCGGATTAACTAACGAAGAAATCCGTAAAGCTATTGAAAATACTGTGGAAATCACAGGTATGCGTCTACAAAGTATCCCTTACAAAGAGGATTCACTAATAATCAACGATGCATATAACGCTAGCCCTACTTCTATGAAAGCTGGTGTTGATGTAGTAAGTAGTTACGACGACTTCGATTATAAAACACTTGTATTAGGAAGCATGTTCGAACTAGGACCTAACGAAGTTAACTATCATGGTGAAGTTGGAGAGTATATTTCTGATAACACAAACGATATCGACTTAGTAATCAGTGTTGGCGAACTAGCAGAAAATATTACTAAACAAATAAAAAATGACAAAATAAAAACACTACACTTCCCTACTACAGCAGAAGTTAGTGAATATTTAAAAAATAACAAACACAAAAACGAAGTTATCTTATTCAAAGCAAGTCGCTCTATGAAACTAGAGACAATAATTGAAGAGATAACGAAGTAAGAGAATGTTAAAGAGCGTTTACGTTTATTTGAAGATTAACGTAAATGCTTTTTTACAACCTCTACGTTTATGTAAACAAAAATAAGACTATAAATCAAATAACACTATAGCATTATTTCATCAATAGTCTTACTATATATTCAAAATTTACATATCTCTCAAAACATTTCCCTTTTTATTTTTAAAAAAAGTAGAACATTGTTAAAAATAAAACATTTACACATTTCTCAAATGATAAGTTGACAAATAGTAAAAACTAACTGTTTTAGTAGAAATCAAAAATTTACATATCTCTCAAACAGTTTTTGGTGTTTCTTCGACTTGCTCCACGTTTTAGTAGAAATCAAAATTTACATATCTCTCAAACAACCATTTATTAGTTTGTTCACTAAAATCAGTTTAGTGGAAATCAAAACTTACATATCTCTCAAACTATTCTATTAGATAAGATTCACCAATTTGAGTTTAGTAGAAAGCAAAATTTACATATCTCTCAAAACGGAATAAAACCCGAGTCTTGCATTAACGGAGTTTAGTAGAAATCAAAATTTACATATCTCTCAAACCAACGGCTTTTTATTTTTGCTTCCTACAAGCGTTTTTGTAGAATTCAAAATTTACATATCTCTCAAACAAAAAGTCAATAGTTTTTGTTAACATTTGTTTTTGTAGAAATTCAAAATTTACATATCTCTCAAACAAATGTTGTTTGGTCATAAAAGATAACGTTTTGTAGAATTCAAAATTTACATATCTCTCAAACGTTGCTGGATAGTTCTTTCTTTAACAATATGTTTTGTAGAATTCAAAATTTACATATCTCTCAAACTTGCCTGATATTTAGCATTTACTTCTGATTGTTTTGTAGAATTCAAAATTTACATATCTCTCAAACAACAATAGTGGTTTATATCCAATATTTGAGTTTTATAGAATTCAAAATTTACATATCTCTCAAACACAGCCTTGTATTCACTCATATAAAACTGTTTTGTAGAATTCAAAATTTACATATCTCTCAAACCATAGCCCTATAAAGTGACTCCATATTTTGTTTTTGTAGAATTCAAAATTTACATATCTCTCAAACATTTGCAATGTAGTTCGCCATTTTCAATTGTTTTGTAGAAATTCAAAATTTACATATCTCTCAAACAACTTGTCCGTCTGAATGGTTATCAAGTAAGTTTTGTAGAATTCAAAAATTTACATATCTCTCAAACCCAATTTTTCCACCATCCTTTCTTGACAAATGTTTTGTAGAATTCAAAATTTACATATCTCTCAAACAATCATCTCATTATAAACACACTCGATATAGTTTTGTAGAATTCAAAATTTACATATCTCTCAAACATTACTGTCTGCCATTCTTCAAGCCATTTGTTTTGTAGAATTCAAAATTTACATATCTCTCAAACTTAATCTTTTACTCATCAGTTCTTTAAACTGTTTTGTAGAATTCAAAAATTTACATATCTCTCAAACACCCATTACAACAATTGATCCGTAGTGACTGTTTTTGTAGAATTCAAAATTTACATATCTCTCAAACTATTCTGACAAAAGACATATACAGCAGTTAAGTTTTTGTAGAATTCAAAATTTACATATCTCTCAAACAAAGCCTGCGACTAAGGCAGTTACCTCATCGTTTTTGTAGAATTCAAAATTTACATATCTCTCAAACGGAGAAAAGGGTATATAGAACAGGATGTTTTGTAGAATTCAAAATTTACATATCTCTCAAACGATATTTATACTCACGTTACTGAAAAATATAGTTTTGTAGAAATTCAAAAATTTACATATCTCTCAAACCTCAAATTGAGATTTGGAGAAGAAATTTTTGAATTTAGGTATAAAAAAATGGACCGACACCGATCCAGGCCCGAAGGCAATTTAGATAAAATCTTTATTTGAACTTGATGTGTAAATTTTGAATCTACCTATATTATACAAGTATTTTTCGCAAAATTGCAATACTATATTTCACAATTATCACTATCAAATATATAAACTATTTCTTTATAATGTTCATTCGATAGATTTTTTTAAATTGTTGATACTCTATATTTATTATAGTTATTTTTGTTCAAACATACTTCTTTATAAATTTCTATTATTTCATCTTTTGTGAAAACGTTATGAAGCCCTACTACAAAAAAATAATTTTATAACTACATAATTCTGTTAATACTTTTTAAAAAAACTTTATAAATTTTTCTAAAACATCATCATTTTCAACATGTATTTTTAAAATCTCCAATTTTTCAATAAAGAAGACATGTCAATCTCTTCACCTTGTTCAATTTCTAAAGAACTATTAAATATTAATTTTTTCAAAATATAATCTAATATTTGTTGATAATTCGTTAAAACTTGTAATATCTTCTATTATCTCTTTTAATAATGAATTATATATTTTTGTTAGTACTTTTTACTATTTATATCAATATTAAATATATCTGTAATAATATAACTATTCTTGTCAAACGATATTTCTTTATTATCACTCGACAAAATGTAACTCCCTTCATTTCCTTTATGTTGGTTGATTAATTCAATTATATTTCCTCTATAATACTTTTTTATTTTTCAAAAACTACTGTATAAATTATATTATCTTCTATTTCTATTTTTTTCTCTGCCAGTTTTTATTAATAATCTTCATAGTTCTAATAACCTTTCATCATTATCTACATATTCGGTCTGACTCTCTCCTACTAAAAACTCCATTTTAGAAAACTGCTTCTCAGTAATCTGTAATACTTGAACTACTCCCTCATCTGGGCACATTTTTCGAATACTCTTTACAATTAAATCTGCACTCCCTTGATTCATAGCTAATTTTACATAAACAGATTCTTGCATCATGATAAATCCATTTTTTATCAATGTTTTTCTGAATTTTCTATAATTTCTTCTTTGAAGAGATGTTTCTGTTGGAAGATCGAACATTACTAATACTCTCATAAATCTATAACTCATACTTATACATCTTTATATACTCTAAATCATTTTCTTTTAATGCCGTAAACAAACTACGAACATATATTTTTAATCGCATTAGCCACAGTTTGTTCTTTATCATCAATTTCAACTGTATTATTTAGAATATTAACAAGTATATTTTTTTATGCTCTTTAGTAAATTTATTAGCTTCTAAACTAAATACTACTTCATCTACTAATATTCTGAAAGGTTCCATAAAATCACTGGCTAGATTAAATTTATTATATGGATTTCTGTGACATAAACCTAACTGCGTGAAATATCCACACGATACAATTTCCCTATTAAATGCAGATAATATAATTGAATAGCCATAATCTAGTGCAGCATTTGTAAAGCATTCTTTATTTCTACTAAAATCCATACCGAATATAGCATTAAAAATAAACCTTAGCTGCATGACCTTCTCTATTACTATTATCATTCCATTCTAATTCATTAAGATACTGTTTTAATAATTCATACTCTTCTTTGCCAAATTTTTTTAGTAATAACATTTGATTTTTGTATTTTTTTCATACACTACTCTCGTCCATATTCGTTCTTTACTTTCAGTAGACCATTCTAACTGATTCTTGTATTTTAAGCTTGTATCATGACTTCCATAATATGGTATTAATTCCGAATTAGGATTCCTTTTCTCATCACAAAATATTACCTTTATTTTGTTTTTCATAAGTTCATTTAAAAGCACGGCGGTAATAGATACCGCTGTGCTTTCAATAATAATCATGTATATTTCGCTAAGACTAACTTTCCTAGTCTCCGCTTCTTTTCTAACTGTTAGAAAATTCAAGCTATAATCTAGCTTTGCTCTATCTCTAACTATTATTGTTCTCCATGTCATTCCCTTTATCCCCTATTATTGTTATTTCTTTTTCATATAAACCCGGTACTAGATTGCTCAACTACTAGAAAATTGATTTAGATTTTGTTAAAAGGTCAAATAACTATTGTCCCCTGCAGCTCCCCTAATTTAATATTTTTTTAAATCAAATGTTGATTTTTTTATTTGTTAAGTAAATTTCAAAAATCTCTAATAATACGTTTTACCTGTTACTCTGATGTAATACTATTAAAAATTTCTTAGAGATCTCTTCATCTATTTAAATTCATTATATTTATTTGTGTTTTTCTTCGTAAATATTTTGGAATTCATTTTTTCAACTAGTTTACTATATAACTCTAAATTACTTTTCTTTAGTTATATCTTTTCGATAAAGTTCACCATCTTTATTTATCTTTTTTTCCAATTTTGGTACTTTTAGATAATTAGCTTTTAGATATTGTTTCACTGTCATTATCTAAATATCACTTGAACTGCACTGTCATATATAGAATATAATCGTTTACATCTTACCTCCAATATAGTAAGGGATAATCATTTCATTCATAAATATCACTACCTATACACAAGTTTAGCTATATCTTTAATTTAAAGTCTTTTATCTCTTCTCCCGATCTTAGTATATGACTTTGACTTCTTCCAAACTCTAATAAGTGTAGTATCATCTCTAATATTTTGAGAGATATATATTGGTATTGGAACAATTCTTGTTATCTTTTCTCTCACCTTTTTTTATTTACTAAAAGTAGTATTCAAAAATAGAATAATAAGCTATTTCTAATGTTTTGTAAATCCACCATATTTTATTTAACATCTTTCACTACAGATTTATCTGATGTTTTTTTAATGGGATAATATACTCCTTCTTTCGCTTTCGCTGCTACTTTTTTTAGCTTTATAAACTGTCGCTTTCAATAATCCACCCTTTTTTGTTCAGATGTTCTTCTTGTTACTAAGATACTATTATTATCCATAACTTTTTTTACTTGATGAATTGTTTTTATCCATTTCCCAAGCTACTGTTTTTGTATCTGAAACATTTTCATAGAATACCTTATTAAGTGAATATTTTCTTCCATCTTTTTTATCTTTAATAAAATTAAATACATTACGCGTAAACTTAGTATCATAGACATTTCCTACTACCACGTTTAAATAAGCATCTTTCGCGTGGTGTAAATCGTTGATTTCACGCACTTTTACTAACTGTTCATTGTTTTTTGATTTGCTATTTCCGTCTTTAATTTTTCCGAAGTTTCGTCTAAAGCTAGATATATTTTCCGCTTTAGAGTAACATATTGACGTTTCGGGATTTAGCTCTCCTAATATTTTTGCTACTGCTTTTATAGATTGCGATGTTTCTACTAATTGACGTGCTATGAAACCACTTAGCTCTTCATCAGAAAACTCTTCTGTTCTAACTAATCTATTATATTTTTTTCATCAGTAATTAATCTTTTTCTTTTAAAGAAATTTCCAGAGTTTTTTCTATTGCTAGGTGTTTGGAAATCTGAACTTAAAGGGATATCTATCTTCTTTCTTTATCATTAAATTCTCTTTCTACCAATACCGTATTAGTGAAGCTGTCATCTTTTACTTTTGACTGTGGGTAAATATGGTCAATATTATATTTTGCAGTATTTAGTGTTTCAAGATCAATTTGTTTACCGCTATACATACATCTTCCTAATTGAGTATAGTATAAATACAATTTCTTCGCTTTTAGTTCAGACGGTTCTTCAGCACTTAGTCTATTGTTCAATGTATCAAACTTTAACTCATCTATTTCTTTTTCTAATTCTTTTACATCTTTCTTAGCTGCTTTATAAGCAAGTTCTAATTGTTTTTTACGAGAATCTGTTGGTTCTTTCTTCCCTTGGTTGGATCTCGTTGTCTCTACAAAGATTTTTGTTGGTGCACAACCTATAATTTTCTTAAGCTCTTCTACTATTCTAACAGTTTGCCAAATTGAACGTTTAACCGCTGGAGATACATATAAATCATCTAGAATTTCCGGTGTAATCTCTGTCACCTCTTCTTGAAGTTCTTTATTGAATTTTGATATTTGTTCTGAATAATCAAATCTATCAGCCAATAATTCCATAAATAGAATATTATTTTTACGCATAGCTCCAATGATATTTAGACATTCCCCTGTTTCTTCATTATACAGCTTTTTACTAACTAATTCTGTCAACAGTCTTTCTTGAGTAGCTTTCCCCAATCCTTGTAAACTAATCTAGACATTTTAGTAATTTCATCTTTAGAATAAATATCTCCATAAACAGATTCAATTTTGGCTTTTTATTAGTTTTTCTAGATTCTCCATATAGTGTAATCCAAAGAATTATATTTTTCTACATGCTCAGAATTAAACTTGTCTCCTAGAATTTTCTTGAAATCTCTATATGCCCTAAGATCGGTTTTCACGGTAATATCAATACCTTCGATTTCACCTTTACCGTCTATATAACCTTCAGCCTTAAGAAGATTTTTTTATACTATTTTTTTGTTACTTTTTTTCCTTGTTGTTTAAATAGTTTCTCTATAATTGTATTTCTAGCTTCAAGACTGATTCTATTACCATCATATTTAAGTCTATTCAACTCATCTAACAGTGCAAATTCAGAGTAAAGTAATGAATTCTTCGGAAGTACATCTTCTCCTTTAAGATATGTACATTTGTTAGTTAAGTTTTCGATAAATTTTTCTGCACTTTCACTTTCATCTATAACTTTACTGTAGTTCCATGGTGTTACTGGTGTATTTTCATATCCCTTATTTCTTACAGACCACGCAAAACCATCTTCTTTTGCTTTTTTACTAGAATTAAGAGGACCAACGTAGTAAGGTATTCTAAATTCTAATAATTGAACCACTTTTTCTCTTACACTATAACCACTCTCATCTTTTTCATCTAAGAAGTCATGATATTTAACAGCATTATCTAAAATTTTTACCAATTCTTCTTTATGGATTTGATAAGGTACTACTGAATTATCTTTTGTTCTTTGAAGTGGTAAAAACTGTTCTAAGTCTAACTCTTTAATTATCTCAGCCTTAACTGAACTTTCTTCTAGTTTTGCTAATTCTTTAACTAGGAATTTCTTGAAGTCCTCATAGTTACATCCTTTACCTTCTTCACTCTTACGGATATAATTTACGTAGTTAGTACCTTTATCTTTATCTTCTTTAAATATTGAAGTATATAACTCCACTTTTTTTCTTCAGATAATTTAGAATCATTTTTTTACAAGATTTTTTTAATTTTAATAAATCATTTTTTTATGTTTTTCGTAAAGTTCTATTTTTTTGATTCCGATAGTGTTTTTTTCCTTCTTTTTTTAGTATCTGACAAAAATAATACTATCGTAAACTAGCTTTAGCTAAATCAAGAAGCTCTATATAATTTGATAATACTTGCTCATAATCATAACGAACTTCTTCATAAATCTTCTCTTTAAAATGATATAGATTTTTATAGTGGCATCTAATTCTTTATATTCTTCTATTGCGAATAATTTATCTAATGAAGTTTTTCCCACCAAAAAAATTAATCTAAAAACTTCTAATAATTGTTTTTTTCTTTTTGGATAAAGTTCCTTAAGATCATTTACCTTATCTGTTAAAAGTTTTTTTCTCTAATGAAATATCCACAAATTTTAGCAACAACTTCTTCTGACACATCAAATCCTACATTAAGTATGTCAAGCTCTAATAATTCTTTAATTAAATCTTTTAAATTACCATCTTTAAAACTTTGCCCCTGTAGTAAAAAAAGTGACCTCTGTTCTTTAGAATATGGTGTATAGCTAAAAATACCTTTCTTATATCTGGATTTTTTTCAGACATAAGTTTTTGATCTTAGATGATAAATCGTTGGATAATCACTATAATAGTCTTTATCTGTATAGTCTTTATCATTAAAAATCGCATAAGGAACCCTATGAGTTTTATCCTCATAATGGTATTGACTTTCTTTTAATCTTAGGAAGAATGTCTCATCTATCCTTTTTACTTCTGCAGCGAATAACTCCTCAAGAAGATTTAAGCGCCATTTTCTTCTAGCGAGTCTCCTTCTACTAGAACGATAACCTCGACGGTCTTCTGCTGTTGTAGCTTCTTCGAATAATCTAGCTCCCCATAATCTCTTTTTATTTTTTCTAATTATTTTATACTCAGTATCCGTTGCTGCCCAACCTACACTTGCAGAACCAATATCCAAACCTAGATACCATATTTTATCGGCCATATCTACTTTTCCTCCACTTAAAAAACTGCTATTTATATTTTTCCTATTAAGTATTTTTACAAATTTGTAAAACACTTACATCTCTTATTTTACCATAAACACTGTAAATATTGAAAGTAATGTGAAAAAAATTTTTTTGTTTTTTTATGAATTTGTATAACAACTATTAAATTTTATTACTATTGTTATTTTTGTAACTTTATCCAAAATCTTCAAAAATGTTAAAATTAATATTAAGGGGAATTATTATGAATAAAAAAAGTATTTATTATTTTCTTTAGTTTATTCACAGTAGTATTTTTTTAATTATCGCTTTGATAATTAATCAAACTAGTGAGAATTATAAAGAAACTACTATTAATAGCGTCAGTATTAAAGGAGACAAAACAAAGTATAAGGTCAATTTTATAAAAATTGATGGTGATACTATTATAGTTAACTTTAATAATAAAGAATTAAAAGGTGAGATATTTATTAATTGATACTCCGGAGACTGTCAAACCAGGAGTTGAAGTACAAAAATATGGACCTGAAGCTAGTGAACTAAATGGAAAAATTATTATCTAAAGCTAAAAAAATGTTGAAATCGAATTTGATGTTTATGAAAAAGTAGACAAATATCATAGAGCTTTATGTTACGTCTATGCTGATGATATTAATATTCAAGAAAAACTACTATTAGAAGGTTTAGCTGAAATTAAATACGTCAAACCTCCAGATACAAGATATTTAGATAAATATAAAAAAAGCTCAAAATAAAGCCAAAAAGTAATAAACGTAACCTCTGGTCATATAACTAAAATAGATATTAACGATATAAAAAAATCGACTATAACACCCTACGTTATAGTCGATTCTATTTATAAGTTATTTTAATTTACTATTTTTTTATATGAGAATGTAAAGTATACTATCATCCCTACAATTACCCAAACAATAAAGATAATCCATGTTGTTAATGTTACGCTGTATAATAGCGCTCCAAATAGTATAATAGAGATTATTGGTAATATCGGCATCCCTGGTACTCTAAATCCACGTTTTAAATCTGGGAATTTTTTATAGAATACAATTGTAGTATAGCTCACTAATGCAAATGCTATAATTGATGCTACATTGGCTAAATCCGCTAGTTTTCCTAATGGTAAAAATCCAGCTAATACCGCTGTTAAAATTCCTAGTCCCCATGTTACTGTACTTGGTACTTTACTTGCATTAACCTTAGTTAAGCCTTTTGGTAATAATCCATCACGTGCAATTGTATAAGTGATACGAATACCTGCATACATAAATGATAGGATACCAGCCATTAGTCCAATAACTGCACCTAAAGATACAATACCAGCAACTTTATTTTGCCCTACTTCTTCCAATACGAATGCCAGTGCATCACCAGTTCCTAAACGGCTATATTCAACTACTCCTGTTAATACTAAACATACTAAAATGTAGAACGCTGTACAAACAAGCATTGTAATAATAATAGCTTTCGGTAATGATTTTTCAGGATTAATAGTCTCTTCTGCTGAAGTAGAAATCGCGTCAAATCCAAGATAAGCGAAAAATACCGTAGTCGCTGCTAACATCACTCCTGAAGCTCCCAGATGGAGAAAAATTATTTGTCCAGTTTGTTGGTTCTACATAAAATGCACCAACAACTATAAATAAGATTACAATTCCAACTTTTGCTGCTACCATTAAGTTATTTACTAGTTTACTACTTGATGTTCCTTTTGATAGGATAAATGTAATTAATAATACAATAATAATAGCTGGTATATTACCATATCCACCTGCTGAAGGTAATGTATAAAGTTCTTTTGGTAAATCTATTCCAAGACCTGCTAATAAACGTGAAAAATAACTAGACCATCCATTAGCAACTGTCGCAGCAGTTAAGACATATCCACCTATTAATACCCATCCTATTGCATAGGCAACAATTTCACCAACTGATACATATAAATAAGTATATGTACTTCCACTTGATGGAATTGTCGAAGCTAACTCCGCATAGCAAAGAGCTGCTAAACAACATGCTAATCCTGCGATTAAGAATGAAAATACTACAGCTGGTCCTGCTTCCGCTGAAGCTTTACCTGTTAATACTAAAATTCCCGATCCAATAATTGCCCCAATTCCGAATAAAACTAAATCCATAGTTTTCATCGTAGGAGTCAATGTCTTGTTTCTTGATTCTGCTAAAATTGAGTCAATTGATTTTTTTCTAAAAACACTCATGATAAGCCTCCTAATTTTTATTAAATATTATCCCTTATTTTTTGCACCATTAAATTATATCATAGTTAGAAACTAATTACTACTATATACTTCAATTATGTAAGTAAAGAAAAAAGGATATTAATAAATAACTTAATAAAATAGTATAATTTTATTTTTGCTCTAACTAAATTAAATTCCTAATCAAAAAGAAGTGAGATACATAAAATCATATACATCTCACTCCCTATACAATATAACTATTTTTGTTTTTAAATTCTACTATTGTACTACAAAGCATCTTCTACTGATGTATATTCATATCCTAAATCGTCAGCCACTGCTTTGAATGTTACTTTACCATTAGCTACATTGACACCTGGTACTAATTCAGGGAACTTAGCTACTGCCTCTTTAACACCTAATTTTCGCTATAAGTTTTACATATTTTGCAGTAGCATTACATAATGCATATGTAGCTGTTTCTGCAACTGCTCCTGGAATATTAGCAACAGAGTAATGTAACACACCTTCTTCTATAAAGATTGGGTTATCATGACTTGTTGGACGTCCTTCTGTAAATTCAGTTGTACCTCCTTGATCGATTGCTACATCAACAATTACTCCTCCGTCAGGCATATCTTTAATCATTTCTTTAGTTACAAGTTTTGGTGCTTTTGCCCCTGGAATTAATACAGTACTTACTACTAAATCAGCAGTTTTTATTGCATTAGCAATGTTCAATTTATTAGAGTAGACTGTTTCTACTTTTCCACCAAAAATATGTGATAATTCAGTTAAACGATCAAGGTTAACATCTAACATTGTTACACGCGCTCCTAGTCCTGAGGCTGCTGTAGCTGCTGCTGTTCCAGCAACTCCGGCTCCAATTACGACAACATGACCTGGTTGAACTCCTGGTACCCCTTGTAACAATTTACCTTTTCCACCTTGCACTTTAGACAAGAATCTTGTTCCTTCTTGAATTGCCATTCTTCCTGCAATTTCACTCATTGGTCTAAGTAATGGTAATGTTCTTCCCACTTTTACTGTTTCAAAAGCGATCCCTATAGTTCCTGAATCTACCATTGCTTTAGTTAACTCTGGATCTGCTGCTAGATGCAAATATGTATAAATAATCAATCCTTTTCTAAAATATTTATATTCTGAAGGAATCGGTTCTTTTACTTTATAAATCAAATCCGATTTATTCCATACATCTTCAGCTTTATCTAATAAAACCGCCCCTACTTTTTCATATTCAGCATCTGAAATACCTGAAGCTAATCCTGCTCCTTTTTCCACGTATACAGTGTGGCCATCTAGTACTAATTCGTGTACTACTCCCGGTATAGCTGACACCCTACTTTCATTATTTTTGATTTCTGTTGGTACTCCGATAATCATTTCCCTTACCTCCTAATTTTTTTCTCTGTACTTATATATTATCACAGTTAAATCAATAATGAAAGCGTTTTTTTCTGTTGAAAGTATTTATGAAAGTATTTTTCCTTTTTTTGTTTTTCTTTGAGAATATTATAAAACACTATCTCTACAATTTTTTTGTAAAAATAAATTAATGTTATTTTTTTAAAAAAATTACATTAATTATATAAGAAAAGAAACTTGAAAAAAACAGTTGTCGAAATTTTTAAAATTCTATTATTTTTTTCATTTTCTTTATTAATATTCTAAAAATATATATTTAAAATATATGAAATTATTCATTATGATACATACATTATTTATATTGTTAAATGTATTTATAGAAAATTAATTTATTTCATCAATCTAACAAATTATTATTAATTTAATGAAAATTTGTAATTTATAAATAATACAAATTATTTCAATGTGTTATAACTATAGCTTGGTTATTATTTTTCTAGAGTGTTGATTATTAGCAATTTGTATCTTAATTTTTTTCCTGCATAATTTGCATACTTATTTTTTAATTTAAACAAGATTTTTAGTAAACTCATTCATATTTTTTTATTTAATAAACAAAAACAATCCCTTTAAAGCAAATGCTCAAAGGGATTCGTTTTATTAACG
>BNJS01003589.1_pt1 | contig 52800 bp, 60 predicted proteins | sample 8540461 | NCBI WGS metagenome assembly BNJS01 (sample SAMD00202454, study PRJDB9452) | human saliva metagenome | isolation source: human saliva | place: Japan
GTAAATAACGTACGGACAATATGACTCGTAAGTGACATTGCTGAACCCTCCTTTCCTTTTAACGCTACTCATTTCTTTCTAAAAATGGCGTTACTAATTCCATCCACTCCAAGGGAAGATAAGTGGATAAATATCCGTGATTATATCCCTTTGCTTCATATAAAGTACAATTAGGATGCATTTTCTGAAATAGTTTTGCCGACTCCTTCACGCACTTCATTTCTTTTTCTCCATAAATATAGAGAACCTCTGCTGAACTATCTGAAATCGCTGGTTTCAGATGATAACTGGCCATATAGGTTTTATAAATCGTTACTAATGTTTTCATGGGCAATCGTGGCATATCCTCCAAATAGTACTTTTCTAATTCTTCTGGATAAGCCATCTTAGGATACATCTTTTTCATGAGTTTTAATTGCATTTTACATGCAGCCTTACCGAACATCAACTTCCCAAAACATTTTACAAAGGCGATACTCATTTTTCGCTAGTTTAGGTTGTGGAATGCAGAGACTTCCATCAATAATGGCTTTGTCAGCTATATGAGCATCTAACGAAAGTAACTCCATGACAATTTGTCCACCAAGAGAGACTCCACCTAAAGCAAATACATGCCCATCGCATTGGTCTTTTATATACTCCAAAAACTCCTGTGCAGATTGCTCCGTGGATACATACTCCTTTTGGAACTCTTCTCCGTGTCCATCTAAAACTGGTAAAATCACATGGTATTTATCTGACAGAAGACGCGCTTGTCGCAAATAATTCCACCACGAATTCCCTCCACCATGAATCAATACAATATGAGGATTATGATTATCTCCAATTTCATGAAATCTCATCAAAAAGCTCCCTTTCCACTACCATTTCTTTTACTATTGATACAGTCTGTTCAAAAACACATCATGATTCTTTTTCAACAAAAGTTTTTCTAGATTTCATAGTGTATATCTCTGGATTAGGATAGTAGCACTTCGCGACCTCCCCATTAGTACACTTAATAATCCAATTTCATACAGTTTTTGCACAAGGAATTTTGTATTTTCTTGCGATGGCTATTAAATACGTTTTAGATTCTAAAACTCTTAAAGCTTCTGCTTTTTCTTTAAATTCATTTGTATAAGCGCTGTTAAATCCATCCTCGGTCTTCACAGGTGCAGAAGGGCCCATGTGTTTTATAATTCAAAAATACATAACCAAATCTTGCTTTCGTGCCGTTCTTAAACATATTCACTACTACGCAACTGTCCAGAAAAGACACACTATATGTAAACAATTATATTGTGGTAGGTTTTGGCCAATTTACAAACGCGCCCTCTGTGCATGGTTTTACCTTTAGTATCTACTTAGAGGGCAGTTATCAGATTAAGCCACCAATTAGTTGGCTTAATCCCTGTCTAAAACTCTTCATCAACACTATTTGATAAAGAGACTTTAATTGATGCTTATTTTGCTGAGATACAAAATTTCTTTACAGCATCGTAGTTTCTCTCTCTCTTGACTAAATCGTAAAAAGCCAACATGAACACCCTCTTCATATAGCCAACATAAATCTGTCCCATACGGTGCTTCGAAAATCTCTAGCATTACTGGAGCAATCTCATATATGGAATCGGCTCCTAGAATTTTAAAATTAGCTGCATCTGAAAGATACTCTTCATCATCTTCAATGGATAATAGAGTCCATCCATTCATCGGAGGTATTGAAGATTGATCACGAAAAGTATATCGAATCGGCTTACCCTCAAGAATATTATTCGAAACAATAAAACCACCAAAATCACTATTATTAATCATAGTACTCCTCCTGTAAACTAGGAATTAACAACATTGATGTAAAAACAAAGTTTATTAGCCTCTTAATTTGCCGTTTTGGCCAAGGTTTTCGGCTTTAATTTCTTGAATAATGATATGAATATGTTCTGTTGGAGCGCCCGTGTGTTTAGAGACCACTTCTGTCACTTCTTTGACAAGGGCTTCTTTTTGTTCACGGCTTCTTCCTTCGATCATTTCAACATGAATAAATGGCATAGTTGTGCCTCCCTTCGTTTTGAACTAGTTTATATAGTTGTTCTTTGGTTTTATTTTACTCCTAAATGGTAGCGAATGCTAGGTGGGGTGCTGAAAAGGCCTCACACCCTGTGTAGTTGGGTTCGAATCACACCCTGTGTAGTTGAACTCGGGCTCACAGGACTGACGTCCACTTCCCAGAATATCCGCACGACTGCAAGCAGTCCCTTGCGTTATTCTGGTCCAGTGGTTCAGTCCTGAGCGTTCGCCCTCATATCCTGTATTTCTCTATTAAAATCTTCATGGTTTTGTTTGAAAAGAGCACGGTTAGGATGGCGGTATTCAATGGGAACGAAATCATATTTTTCAGGATTCGCAGTGGCATAAAGGCGGCGAAGGCTTTTTGCGTCATCATATACACCCAGATTGAATTCAGTCCGAGGTTACAGAAGATGGTGACGAGCAATACTGTCATAAAGATTTGTTCCCATCTGAGTGGTCTCTTGTATAAGAAGTATCCGTAGATGAGTCCTCCGATAAGGGCTGTGAAGGTGTATCCGATGAAGAATTGTCCACTCTCTCCGCGGAAGAAGTTTCCGAGGATATCGACTAGGATTCCCACAAGTGCCGCACGCCACGGCCCCAGCATCACCCCTGCGATGGCTGCTCCGATAAACCCGAATCCGATTTGTACGTAGAGGCCGAATTTAATTGTCGGCAACATTTCCATCACAAGGCGAATGGCTACGACCATCGCCATCACTGTAATATCCAGTGTTCTTTTTCGATTGTATTTCTTTGTATTTTCCATATTAGCATCTCCTTTACTTGTAAAGAGTTGCTCCATTTAACTACTTCTATTTCTAGTGTTGTTTAAATGCAGCGAATGCGACTAAATTACCGCAATGTTTCCATTTTCGTCCCAGTGGCAACATTCCATCCGCCGGGCACTTAACGCAATAAAGTCTACTCTGATTTTAGGTTCTAGAAAATTTAGTTCCTACTTTCCATGAATCTCCTTTCTTACTCTTGGTTAGAATACCTGTCCTTTCTTGTTGCGTCAAGCAAACATGATTTTTCTTCGTTTAAACCGTCCACACCTGAATGAAAACTTGCTTCCAATATTTTTTCATAACTTTTATTAAATATTTCACTTAAAATTTATATAATGTTTAAGATTGATATCGTTTTCGCTAACGTGTATAATATTATTAACTCTCTTTACTAATAGAAAGGTTAGACAATGAGCAATGAACGTTATTTAATGATGGAATCCGATATTAAGAACTTATCGTTTCAATTGGAATCTATCACAAAATCTAAATATGACAGCGACTGGCATAGCACGCTCCATACACATCCTTTTACGGAATTATTTTACGTTGTAGATGGAAAAGGCGAGTTTAATATTCAAGGCCAACGTTTCCCTGTAAAACCAAACGACTTTGTCATTATCAATCCGCAAGTAGAACATACAGAATTATCTTCTCCAGATGAACCGCTGGAATATATTGTGTTAGGAATTAATGGGCTCTCCTTCTCAAACTTAACGCCCGTCTCGGAAGGTGGACATCCATTTTCATTCTTCAACTTGCGAGATGAGCAAAAAGACATCTTGCGTTATTTGAATGCGATGGTACAAGAGGCAACTTCCCAATCGATGAGCTACGAATTAGTGTGCCATAACTTATTAGAAATCTTATTAATTAAAATTTTGCGTCACCAACATTTCGACCTTGAAGTCGGCAAACAAAGCAAGGCTACAAAGGATATTTCGTTTATCAAACACTACTTAGAAACGTACTATCATGAAAGTATCCAACTAGAAGACCTCGCTTCCATGACGCACTTAAGCCGATTCTATATTTCTCACAGCTTTAAGAAAGAAATCGGCATGTCTCCGATGGAATATCTCATTGACATTCGTATTAAAGAGAGTAAAATCTTACTACGAACAACCAATTACTCGATTTCACAGGTGGCGGATATTGTTGGGTTCACGACTCCAACGTATTTCTCAAAACAATTTCGTAAGAGTACAGGGATTTCGCCAACGGATTATCGGGAACAATTCCAAGGAGTTCAGAAATGATTAGACAACCTAAGCGCGATGAGAGACGACAAATCATCCCGCTAATCGAACTGATTATGCAAGATATGGAACTGCCGATTCTGGAACATACAAGCCCGGAAATGCTCTACGCGATGCTAGAAGAAGCCATGCTCGATGACCAGTTTCGCTACGGACTGAAGAACACGCTCGTCTATATTCATGAAGGAAAAGTCGCCGGGGCCATCTTTGGCTATCACGGACACTTAGAAGATGCGATTGACGACCCGTTTCACCGATTGTACGAAGATTACCAGATCGAACATCAAATTCCGCTCTACGAGGATAAGGAGACGATGCCCGGTGAATGGTACATCGATATTTTAGCGGTCTATCCCGAATATCGTCGTCATGGAATCGGCCGTAAATTATTGGTCGAAGTAGAAAACTTAGCGCGCCAGCAAGGAGCTACAAAAATCGCCCTCAACTGCGAGAAGGACAATACGAAGGCCTACAAATTATACGAAAAACTAGGCTACACGCCTGACAGTGAACGCGTCTTAAGTGGTCATCCGTATTACCATATGACGAAAGCTTTATAAAAAAACTCTTTGGACAAAATCGTTCAAAGAGAGAATTATTAAAATGTAACTTATATGTTACATTTTGCTTTTTTATAAAACGAAAAAGAGACTCGAAATTTCGAGTCTCTTATTTTTGCTTCTATGATTATTTTACAGAGGCTTGACGAAGGTTGATGGTACGTCCGAATGGAAGTACTTCGAATCCGTCTACGTTTTCAGCAAGTAAGTAGCTTTGGCTTGCTTGGTAGATTGGAGCAACAATCGCATCATCCATCACGATTTTTTCTGCTGCAATCATTTGTTTGTAACGTTCTGCTGGCTTCGTTGCGTATGTTGTTTTCACTTCAGCAACAGCTTTATCGTAGGCTTCGCTAGAGTAGTTCGCGAAGTTGATTCCGCCACCTGTTACGTATTGTTCTAAGAAGTTTACTGGGTCTTGATAGTCAGGTGCCCATGTTCCGAAGAAGAAGTCGAAATCATCTGCACGTTGTAATTCAAGACGATTTTTCAATGGCACTGATTTAATATTCAATGTCACGCCTGGTAAGTTCTTTTGGATTTGCGCTTGTAAATATTCGCCGACCACTTTCGCGCTACCTGCATCTGACGTTAATAATGTCACTTCAATCGTGTCCATGCCTAATTCTTGTTTAGCAAGCGCTAATTCTTTTTGCGCTTCTTCTACATTGTAGCTGAGTAAGTCGCCACGGTCTTCCACGTAATCTTTACCTGTTTCTGGGTTTTCAGCAAAACCTTTTGGAACAAGACCGTTTGAAACGATTGAGCCGTCTTTTAATACGTTGTTTACAAGAGCCGCTTTGTCGTATGCCATCGCAACCGCACGACGGAAGTGTTTGTTTCCTGTAATCTTACGTTCTACGTTGAAACTCATGTATCCCATTGTTGCTTTGGAATCGCGTGGTACGTTGGTTGCGTTTTGTATTGATCAACGAATTGTTCGCTGATTGTTGTGTATTGTACTTGTTTTCCGTCAAATAATTGAACAGAAGTCGCTACTTCTTTCGATACGTTCACAGTGACGTCTTGTAATTGAACGTTTGCTGCATCCCAGTAGCCGTCGTTCTTCACAAGTTTCCAAGAAAGTTCAGAACCTGTCCATCCTTCTAATTTGAACGGTCCGTTTGTCACGATTGAATCTGCTGAAGAACCATATCCTTCGCCTTTTTCTTTCGCCACTTTTTCAGATTGTGGTAAGAAACGTGACCCTGTTAATAATTTTGGTAAATATGGTGCAGGATTTTCAAGCGTGATTTCTAATGTTTTATCATCAATCGCTTTAACCCCTAATTCTTCTGTAGATAATTCCCCTGAACGAATTTTCTTCGCGTTTTTGAACACATCTGCTGATTGCGCCACATGTCCTTCTTTAGGGTCTACTAATTTACGGTAAGTGTAAACGAAGTCGCCTGCTGTTACAGGAGTTCCGTCAGACCATTTTGCATCACGTAATTTGAACGTATATACAAGGCCGTCCGCACTCACAGTTGGCTCCTCTGCTGCCATTCCTAATTCAACTTTATTGTCTTTAGCGACACGATATAATCCTTCGAAAATTTGCCCTAACATATCTGAGCTCGGAACATCATCGTAGTCCGCGCTATCTAATGTTGCTAATTCTCCAAATGTTGTAATCGTTAAACTTTGTTGATTACTTGATGTCGATGTTGAATTGCCACCACATGCAGCCAAACCTAAAGAAACAAGTAGTGTTGTCATTAATAATTTGGTTGATTTTTTCATAACAATTCTCCTTTATTGGTTAATCCATCGCCTTTGCGATAGGTCCATCATAGCATGGATAACCTAACCACCAAAATTTAATGCTTAGGATACGAGGGCGAACGCTCAGGACTGAACCACTGGACCGGAGTAACGCAAGGGACTCGGAACGAGTCGTGCGGCTACTACGGGAAGTGGACGTTAGTCCTGTGAGCCCGAGTTCAACTACATGATACGAGAAAAAGCGGTCAGAAACGAATCACTGGACCGGAGTAACGCAAGGGACTTGGAACAAGTCGTGCGGCTACTACGGGAAGTGGACGTCGTTTCTGCCTTTTCGAGTTCGAATGCCTAGGATGTGAGAAAAGGCGTTTATAGGCGATGACGGTTCGCAGTTTAGCCGTAAGCGGTCTGTAAGACCGTGCGGACTAAACTCGAAAGGCTTGAGCCTATGCCTTTTCGAACTCAACTACAAACAGGATACGAGGGCGAACGCTCAGGGACGAATCATTGGGAAACAAACACCGCAAGGGACTTGATACAAGTCGTGCGGATGTTTGTTGAAATGGACGTCGGCCCTGTGAGCCCGAGTTCAACTACACAGGATGTGAGACAAAAAAGTAAACCACTGCGAAGAGCGTTCAGAAATGGAACGTTGGACTCGAACGCCGGAAGGAACGTGAAACGTTCTGCAAAATCCTTCACAGTGCGAAGGATTTGGGGGTGGGCATTGCAAATTGTATTGGAATATAAGTTGATAGGACAATACTGTATAAATTATTTGCAGTTTTAACTCTAAACTCGAAAGGCTTGAGCCTATGCCTTTTCGAACTCAACTACAGGATGTGAGTCTTCACGGTTAGCCTTCCCAGGTGTTTTGACAAACACAAAAAAACGAGCTTTCAAAGTCTACTATTTTATGGTATTTTATTCTTATTAAATTCATCATTTTAAAGGAGAACAATTATGACAGAAACGCATAGTAATAAATCCTTCATCGGTATGATCATTATTGCAGTTCTTATGTTCATTATAAGTATAGGTGCGGTAGGATACTCACTACTCTATCCAACTGCAGATACTTTATATAAAGAAGGAAAAATCTTTGGTTTACCTTACAAGAGCGACCAAGAAACGGTTGCTGTAAAAATCACATATTTCGACCCTGATTATATGGCTACTGTCACTAGAAGTAACACAAAATTATATTTTATTCAGTTTTCAAGACCAAAAACAATTATGAATACAAATCCATTCGGGTATGCCAGCATTGAGATTAAAGACGGCGATCCCCTTCTGGATAAATTAAAGTCAGCGCCTGATCTATCCCAGAACCCAATGATTGTGGCCGCCACTATTCGTAAATCTGGCGCTAAAGACGCTATTCAAGATTATCATTTTAAGTTCAGTAATCTTGTGGATCGAGATGAAGATATCAAACCTTATGCTGAAACATTATATTATGTTTCGGTAGATGAATATGATAAAAGTCGTTTGGTAGGTTATCCTATTGCTCTGATAACTATCTTGACGGGACTATACTTCCTATACGGTGCCTTTCTTTAAGAAAAAACGAAGAGAAAGCATACAATGAACTATACGATTCCTATCCAGAATTAAACCATTCAATGGATACGGTATTAGGCAACGCAACTTATGTAGACCAAGCATTAGGAATTATTTTATATAAGAACCATCTGATTATTCCAAAAGGGGAACTTAGAGTATATGACCTAAGAAAAGCAAAACAAATGTACCACCGTATCTTGAATCATAAATCCTACGGAATAACAACAGGCAGTCTTTCACAGCTGATTATTCTTACGAATGATAAAACTTACCGAAAGAAGAAAACTTCTTTCCCCATTAATAACGTTGGAAAAGAAACAGATGACTTACTACAACCTTTCTTTTATACCGTAAGCCAAGAATTCCCTGATATCCTCTTGGGAGTCACAAATAAAAAACAACGCCCATTCTAAATAAGATGTGAGAAAAGGCGTTCATAGGCGATGACGGTTCGCAGGTTAGACGTAAGCGGTCTGTAAGACCGTGCGGACTAACCTCGAAAGGCTTGAGCCTATGCCTTTTCGAACTCAACTACAGGATACGAGGGCGAACGCTAAGGGACGAATCATTGGAAACAAACACCGCAAGGGACTTGGAACAAGTCGTGAGGATGTTTGTTGAAATGGACGTCGGCCCTGTGAGCCCGAGTTCAACTACATGATACGAGAAAAAGCGGTCAGAAACGAATCACTGGACCGGAGTAACGCAAGGGACTTGGAACAAGTCGTGCGGCTACTACGGGAAGTGGACGTCGTTTCTGCTTTTTCGAGTTCGAATGCTTAGGATGTGAGGCAGAAAGACAGAAGACAAAAAAGAGCTCACAAGTGAGCTCTTTTTGCTTTTCTTGAATTCCAAACCATTCACACTGCGAAGAGCGCTCAGGACTCAACTACTGCATTTTAGTAATTGCACATCCCCCTGAACTTCCCCCCTTGCCTTTCTCTTCCATCTCCATTACCATAGAACTAACAAGAAAAAGGAGTTTTTCATATGCACAAGAATCGTGTTCGTGGTTATAATAAACGTTTTTATCCCGGGGTCGCCTTAATCGTTGCGGCTATGCTTTGCCTTGTTTTCGCATTAACAAGACTGAACGTTCCATTATTACAACTACAAAATAAATATTTTAACCTAAAGGACATCACTAAAAATGAAGATTCTATCTTAAAGGTCACTGGTATCGACAAGCACTCCGTCCAAAACTCGGACTTTGGAAAATGGTCGCTTTATATCGTCTCTTATTTAGAAAAAGATTCTCATGGAAACGAAACGACACAATACATCGGGCTAGAATTAGATGAAGAGACCGCCAAACAATTAATCGATAAGAAAAATACCTTAAGAGATCATCCTGAAAAAGTTGCGGGTACCTTTGTTGAGCCAGAATTACACGATAAGAAAGTGATGGATTATAGCTATCGTACCCAAGATGCGATGAAAAAATACATCAAGTTCCCAATTTCACGTCGTTATCAAAACTATGTATCGATTAAACCAGGAAAGGAAACACAAAAACTCTTCCTTATCCTCTCCCTTATCCTCTTCATCCCAGGGCTAGCCCTCGTGTATTTAGCGGAAAAATATCATAAATTTGCGACGTACTACAACAGTCTATTTGCAGGATATAAGAACACCGAAGCGTTAGTGGCGAGTCATCCAGAGTTGAAAGGCAAACGTTTATCCACATTATTAAATAAATCCGATTATATCGATGATACCTTAGGAGTGTACATCTATAAAAACTTCTTCTGTTCTACTGTAAAAGGCTTAGAGATTTATGATTTAAACAAAACGAAGAGCGTACATCACTTTGAAAAAACATTTTACCCTGAAGAAGGCGGCAGCTTCATGAAGTCGTACCTTGTGTTCGCAACAAGTGATCCAGACGCCGTGGTTCGAAGTACGAAAGTTCAAATTAAAAATATCGGCGAAGAGACCGATGCACATCTACAGCCATTCTTTGACAAATTGCGTCAAGATTTCCCAGCTATTGAGATTGAGGCTAAAAAAGAAAGTAAGAGATAAGGAGTCCAACAGGATTCCTTATTTTTTTCAACACGAAATTATCATATATGATAATTTCAGCATTCGAATAAAGTCACTTGCAAAAATGCTATTTTCTAGAGTATTATAGATGTATTATATCTATATTATCGAAAAAGAGGTTTATATCATATGACAGAAAATCGTAATCACGGCTTTAGAATTCGTTTTTACTTCGGACTTATTTTAATTATTGCCGCTTGCGTCGTCGGATTTTTCAACTTCCAAAAACCAGACGCTAAAAAAATCTATGAAGACGGAAAAGCTCTTCCCTTCAGTTCAAGCAATGACGATAAAGAATCAGCTCTAAAAAAATTACTGATATCTCAAAAGAACCCGTCATCGAAGTAGATAAAGGAAAAAAACCTATATCTACATTGTTGAATATGAAAAAGCAGGTACTTCAAAAGGAAAAGAACCTGGTTATATTGGTCTTGAATTAACAAAAGAAGATGCTGCAAAATTAGTCGCAAAAGCTGATACAATGCAAGACAATCCAGAATATGTTTACGGTACAATCATTTATTCATACCGTAATAAACATGCGATTCAAAACTACAGCGACTTAATTACTCAAGCGTTCAAAAACTATAACCTTCTACAAGCTGGTGCAGATACACAATTCTACTTCTCTCAAACAGAAGCTAGCTCTGCAAAAAAAGGTGGATTAATGGTTGCGGCAGGTCTTACACTCGCAGGGCTTGTATTTATCGGTTTAGCGTTCTTGAAACGTAAAAAAGTTGGTGCGGCTTACGACGAAATGTACGCTGCTTACCCAGAATTACGTGGCAACTTAGATTTACTACGTACAAACGCTACTTATGCGGATGACGAAACATATGTATACATCTACAAAAACCACTTCTTCACTACTTGGAGCGGATTAGAAGTATACGACATCACAAAAGCAAAACGCGTTTACCACTATCAGTTATCACACAAGAGATACGGAATCACAACGAACATTGAATCATTCCTAATCTTCTTGTCAGACGACAGATCATACAAAGGTAAGAAGAAGAAAATTGAAATTAAGAATGTCGGTGAAGAAACAGATGACTTCTTACAACCATTCTTCCGTGCAGTTGCCCAAGAATTCCCTGACACTGCTGTGGGGTATGAAAATAATAGACCGTTCTAGGCAGAAAGACAGAAGCTAAAAGAAGACTCGCAGTGCGAGTCTTTTTTGCTTCGTAGTCTTTCGCCCGCAAAGTTTATTAGACATTCTTGAATCACGAGTGATGAAAAGAATGTCAATAAACCACTGCGCCGAAGTAGATGCGTATAATTATGAAGAGTCATCACAAGCGCAAGTGATTTCTGCGAACTCAACTACACTAGGATGCGATGGCGAGCTCAACTTCACAAGATGTGAGACATCGCTCACCTCAACAAAATAACAGCACTATAAAGGACTCGCAGTGCGAGTCCTTTTTTATTTCATTTTCATTAAGAATCAACTTGCAAAAAATCATTATCTAGAGTACTGTTAATTTAAATAATATTATTGCAAAGGAGTTTTTATTTTATGACAGAAAATCGTAACCACGGTTTTAATATCCGTTTTTATTTCGGAGTAATTTTATTAATTGTAGCTGCTGTCCTTGCTTTCTTCGCTCTCAAGAAAGTAGACGTTGACACATTGGTAAAGGACAATAAATTCTTTACTCACTATTCTGCAAAGGATGGCGATCAACTGGCTGTCAAAATCACACAAATTACAGCTAACCCTGTAATTACCGTGGATAATGGAAATTCATACGTATACATTATTGAGTATGAAGATGAAGGTAAAGAGGCAAACGGCCAAAAAAAATACGCTTATGTAGGTCTTGAACTCGATAAAGAGACTGCTCAAAAATTAGTCGCAAAGAATAGTACTTTACCAGATAATCCTGAGATAATGGCCGTTACCCTTGTGGACTCTTCTAGAAACAAAGGAGCTATTCGAAACTACGACGACCTTATGCTCAATGGTTTCAAGAGCTATAATTTAGTTGGACAAGAGATTGAATATAGAGACTACTTATCTATCTCTGACAAATCATCTACTCAAAAAACTCAATTAATCATCGCTGCTGGTCTTACACTCGCAGGTCTTGTATTTGTTGGTTTAGCCTTCTGGAAACGTAGAAAAGTTAGTGCGGCTTACGATGAAATTTACGCTGCTTACCCAGAATTACGTGACAACTTGGATTTATTAAAAACACATGCAACTTATGTCGACGATGAAATGTTTGTATACATCTACAAGAACCACTTCTTCACTACTTGGAGCGGATTAGAAGTATACGACATCACAAAAGCAAATCGCGTTTACCACTATCAAGTAACACACAAGAAATATGGAGTGACAACAAACATTGATTCATTCCTTATCTTCTTATCAGATGACAAATCATACCGTGGTAAGAAAACGAAGATTGCCATTCATAATATTGGGGAAGAAACCGATGACTTCTTACAACCATTCTTCCAAACTGTGGCCCGAAGAATTCCCTAACGTAGCAGTAGGATATGAAAAATAATAGACCATTCTAGGATGTGAGACATCGCGCTCAGAAATGGAACGTTGGACCGAACGCCCGGAAGGAACGTGAAACGTTCTGCGGACGTTTCAGGGAAAACGCACGCCATTTCTGCGATGGCGAGCTCGACTTCACAAGGATGTGAGCCCGAGCTCGACTAGGCAGAAAGACAGAAGCTAAAACCACCAAACCGACTCGCAATGCGGGTCGGTTTTTTTTATACGCAAATCCAATAAATTCTCTCCATTAAAGTGAAAAAAATTTATTTTTGCAGTTCAAAAATTGTTTGTGGTATATTATATCTATCATACAACCCATATTAAAGGAGAATAATCATGACTGAAAAAAACGCAATACTAAAAGGCTTTGTCGGCCCTCATTATCGCTGGAGTTCTTTCCATCATCGTTGCTCTTGGAGCGCTAGGATTCTTCCAGTTCTACCAAACAGCCGACAATTTATACAATAAAGGGAACATCTTCGGTGAAGTCCCAATGAAAGACGAAGCTGTTACTGCTGTTAAAATTACAGGCTACGCAGAAAATCCTATCGCTACTATCGATGGAGGTACAAAATTATACTTAATCGAGTTCACTAAAACAGATAACGATGACTTTGGATATGCAAGTCTCGAAGTTAAAGAGGGCGATAAATTAATTGAAAAATTAAAATCAACCGATGATCTTGTAGCAAACCCTGTCATCGTAGCAGCTAAAATGCGTAAATCAGGTGCAGACGGTGCTGTCCGTAACTACACTTCTGAATTTAAAGCAACCATTAGCGAGAACGAAAACATTTCAAAACTAGCAGAAACAGAATATTACGTATCTGTTTACGAATTTGACAAAGACCGTCAATTCGCGTATATCGTTGCTGGTATTGCTGGAATTATTGCTCTTGTATTCTTCTACAGTGCTTTTGCAACACGTAAAGGGGAAGACAAAGCGTATAACGAATTATACAGTGCTTATCCAGAATTAAACTACTCTATGGATTCTGTATTAGAAGATGCTACTTATGTTGATAATCAATTAGGAATCGTTTTATACAAACACCACCTACTTGCGACATACAAGAATTTCCAAGTATACGACTTAACAAAAGCTGAGCGAATTTACCACTACATTTACACTCAAAAATCTTACGGAATGACGGTTAGCCGTACTTCTCAATTAATCCTTCTAACGAACGATAAATCATACCGTAGAAAGAAAACTTCTCTACTCATTAAGAACGTTGGGGACGAAACAGATGACTTACTACAACCATTCTTCTACGCAGTAAGCCAAGAATTCCCAGACATCCTATTAGGATACGAAAACAAAAGCAAGAGACCGTTCTAACAAGGATACGAGAAAAGGCGCTTAGAAACGAATCACTGGAGACAAATAACGCAAGGGACTGCTTGCAGTTGTGCGGATATTTGTCGAAGTGGACGTCGTTTCTGCCTTTTCGAGTTCAACTCCGGATGTGAGACATCCAACCTAAAAAGATAAATACACCAAAAAAGAACCGCCATTTTCTCTATGGCGGTTCTTTTCCTTTACAATATTCATTTTTGATTAATCAACATATGAAGTTTTTGTACGGTTTAAGAATGCATAAGCTAACCCGATTAAGATTCCTCCACCAATCCAGTTCCCAACAAATGATACTGACCAATGACGAATAATATTTAGCCAATTCAAGGCATCGATTGAGTTTCCAACGGGTGAGAATTTCACGATAGAGAACGATGCAAAATTCGCCACTACGTGTTCATTTACTAGGTAAACGAACATAAAAATTGCAGAAATAACAATCCATAATTTAGCTTCTTCACTCTTGATTAAAATAAACGAAAGAATTGCTACGTTAACAAAGACATTTGCTAAAATACCTTCTAATAAAATTAGTTCGTTTGAACGAGACAATTTCAATTCAGCAACTTTTGCTATGAATTCATTTGCATTGATTCCGTTAAATGCTGAACTATTTGCGAATAACGCTCCTATAAACATGGCCCCAACTAAATTAAATAGAGTACAATAGAATAAAATAGCAATTGCTTTAGACCATTTAATATGCTTTTGATAAGCTCCCGCTGTTAAGAACATCATATTTGAAGTAGCTAACTCGCCATTTAAAAATACAACATAAACTAATCCCCAAGTGAAGATAAATGCAAAAGTAAATCTACTTAGCGCAGGGTTTAATCCAGCAATAATTTGTGCTGCATGAGCTCCTGCGGCTGTACTCATCGTTAAAAATGCTCCTGCAAACATTGAACGCAGTGCATAACGCATTTTACTCTCGTCAAAAAGCGCCTCCTTTTTTTGACATGCTTTTTCAAGTTTTGTATTGAACTCACTCGTGTGTTCCATAACATTCCTCCTAAAAATTAATTACACTTTAGTATACCATTTTTATCACAAATGCAAAGTCTTTTCTATCTTTTTTGTCAAAAATTACTTTACAAGTTTTCTGAAGATTGTTAGAATGAGGGCTGATTAAAACAGCCTAAAGGAGATTCTCATGAAGAAAATTTTTGGAATTTTAACAGCAGCTATATTCTTAACCGCATGTGGACAAACACCTGCAAATACGAACTCAACGACGACAAGTGTTGAAACGACTACTGCTGCCCAAACCACTAGTGTTACTCTAAATGTTACAAAAGACGGTCAAGCCATCGAAGGGAGCCCGTTCACCCTCACTTTCAAAGAAGGCGACAATCTTCTAGACGTGATGAAAGCACAACTAAAAATCGTTGAGAAAGACGGCTTTATCTCTTCTATTAACGGTGTGGAACAAGTCCCAGCCGAAAACAAATACTGGTTATTCGACGTGAACGGTACGATGAGCCCTGTCGGTGCAAAAGAAGTCATCCTAAAAGCAGGCGACGTCATCGACTGGAAACTCAATAAACTTCAATAGTCCTATGGTCAATTCAACTAAAAAAATTACCCTTATCGCCCTACTATCAGCCTTTTGCGTGATTGGAAGACTTGGACTTCTCTCACTTCCAAATGTTCAACCGATTACCGTTGTGGTCATTTGGATTACGCTAGAACTTGGACTTTTGTACGGCGTTGCTATCAGTAGCATCTCCATTTTGATTTCCAACCTTCTAGTAAGCATGGGGCCATGGACGCTCTATCAGATGAGTAGTTTTGCCCTCGTCTGCACTTGTGCATTGCTTCTTCGTCCATTGTGGCGGAAAAGAAAACAATTCCCGCGCCTATCTTGGATTCTTTTTCCAATCTTTGCAGGACTGATGGGCTACTTATACGGCTTTATCATCTCGATTTTCTGGGTATACAGCATGCCTGGTCTGAATTTCTGGATTTACTATTTAAACGGCGTTCTATTCGATACGTACCACGCCATCGGAAATGTCGTCTTCTGGATCTTATTGATTCCACTGTTCGAGAAACTAAATCCATTCAAAATGCTACAAAAATAATAACAGACTTAAAATCACTCTTGTAAAAGAATGGTTTTAAGTCTGTTTTGGTTTAGAATGATTCCTTCAAATCTTTACGGATATCTTTATAGTAGCGATAATGGGGCATCGGATTAAGCCGTACGTCATCATTCACTTAAATAAAATATCTAATCTTATTTCAGCAAGTAATTTAATATATCTTTTTCTAATTTTCGGACGGGGTACTGCGCCTTCACCTTTATTTTTTGATTGTTACATCCAGCATATCCTTGCACGACATCCACTTGCGGAATGACTACCCAATCTCCGAGAACTTCTTGCGCGCCCTCTGTGTTTTCATCCAAAATACACACGAAGCGGTATTCTCTCTCGTGTTGCCACTCTTTGAATTTTGCAAAGGTCGCCTTAATATAGAAATTCAGATTCGAATAGGAGAATTGATTGCTATTGCTTCTCGTGTTAGGACGTTTATCAATATATTCCACCGGGCCATATACACAAAGTCCGTCTATCTTCAAGGAATGAATTTTATCCAAAAGACTCGCATACGAATACTCAAGCGCATACCCTGCGTGGCTATTGGCGTAATAAGACCACATTAAAATATTATCTGCAGCGTGCGTAAAGCAAAACACACGGAAGAAATCCATCATCGAATGGCCGTCCGCGTAGTAGCAATTACAGTCAAACGGGTCATTGAAATGCTTCGGATGACTAAACGACACATTCCCTTCGACCACCTGATATGGATTCTTCTCAATCGTTTCCTTGGCATAGTACTTCACAAAAACTTGTCGCTCTTCTCGAATCACTGCTTCTGCTTTTTTAAAATACGTCTCAACGTCTTCTTTAAATACCTCTTGAAACTGTTCGACTAACTGATCTGGCGCTAAAAATCCCAGTCGGAAATTCTTGGCGAGCTGATCATTGAACTCTTTATCCGCCTTTTCTACGTCAAACCCTTCCGGAATCTTCGTATTCGCATTTTGAATATACACAACCTTTTTACACTCTAGGTCAGTCGGTTCTTTCGTCGGTTGTTTAAACAGCGACACAAACACTTTCTCTCTTGTTTTGCGGTTGGCTACTAAAAAACAATTACTATCTAAGAAGGATTCCACCAATCGGTACTCTTTATGCGTTTGTAAAAATGTCGCCTTAGCAATCAAATAACGATACAGCTCAATGTCCTCTTTTAAAATGATTTTCAACAACCCCACCTCCTCACTGAAAGTATATCATTTCTTTCTATCTGTTTAAATAATGACCAAAATAAAAAGAGCAACCCTCTCGATTGCTCTTTCATTGATTTACACTAATTATTTTTTAGATGCTTTAATAAATTCCCAAATTTTAGATATATCTTCTACACTCTTAGTGACTTTTGTATTAGTTTCTACTTTTCCTGTCTCTTTATAACAATCGTTGACTCCGTATAATACAATTTCACCATTTGTATTTTCGTAAACCATTTTAAGAATTTTAATACTTTCTTTTTTGGGATCGCTCGAAATATCGTGGTAAAGTACCTCTTTTATATCCTTAGGATAGTAACCGTATAGTGTATCTATTTCTTTATCGGCCTTAAGTGGTTTTCCGTTCCAATCCAATCTTGCAATGGTTTGATTTTCAACAAATACTGCCGATCTTGGGTCTACATACTTACTAAGTTTAAGTCCTTGTCCAATTTTTTCTGGTTGTTTACCTGAATAGTACATAACATCATCTTTTGTAATAATATAATTTCCTTGGATGTCTTTAACATTATCCATCACTTTTTTAAAGTCTTCATCAGCTGCTTTGCTATAAGCTGTACCATCTTTGGTTAGAGCCAAAAAGAATCGATTTTTGTGGTCTGATGTTACTTTTACAACATCCTTGATGCTATCAATCTTAGTTAACTCTGCATAGTCCTTGTCAAACCCATTGTATTTGGCTTGACCATAGGAATATAGATTTCCATCCTTGTCTACTGCAACTATCCCCAAGAGGTATGGAGTTGAGACAACAATATTACCACCTAATTTTTTAGGCGCATCAACTGCTCCGCCTTTAATAGGGTCAATCCCATTAATGTATAAATCACCGTTTTTATCAATCCAAGTACTTCCGTTACCAGGAATAAAGCTAATGTTTTCTAAAAACTTCGTCGGAGTTTCAACAGCAACATCATCCTTACTAAAGTTTAGACCTCCACCGATATAATAGACGTTTCCTTTATTAGTAAGAACATTTATTCTACTCCCATCCATAACGATATACTTTTCGATGGTTTCTGCCCCAGAATTTGAATTTTGCGCTGCAGTTTCTCCAGAGCCTGAAGAAGCTGGATTCGCGGTATCAGAGCCCCCGCCTGATTTTCCGCATCCTGAAGCTACGAATATACACATTAGCGCTGCCGCAGCGGCTAACATACCCTTAGTCTTTCTTTTCATATGAATATTTCTCCTTTGAATTTATTTTTGTTTATTTAGATTTTTAAAACTAGCTTACGTTGTTCATAAAACCAACATAAAATACCTAAAAAATCCAATAAAATTTCGCAAATTCATTATATCACAATTTTTTTTGTTAGAAAATACTACTTATAATGTATAAAATAAATTCAATCCTAATAATAGCGTCATAACAAGGTTTTAGAAAGTTTAATTTTTTTGTTCCTTTTTTAACAGACTGCTAAAAATTTCACAATGCAAGCACCTTTCCCTTCACAGAAAGAAGACCCTTTTTTGTATACTTATAAAAAATAGTCTATCTGGAAGATTCCCGGATTCTATAGTAGTCATATTGGGGAATCGCAACCAATGTGAATTACTGACTCTAGGGTATAACCCGTAGAGTCAGTTTGAAGCTTGGTAGGATTGAGACCTCGGCTCAATCCGGTGCCCCATTATGACTATAATGAAGATATCCGAGGAATCTGAAAGATAGACGCAAGTCTACTTTTATTATTTTTAGCACTTACAGCACGAACTATGAAGAACCATAAAGGCGGCACCCCTCTTTTTTTGTATGCTCATAAAAATGGTCTATCTGAAAGATCCCCGGATTCTATAATAGTCATAGTGGGGAAGTGCAACCAATGTGAATTACTGACTCTAGGGAATATAATCTCGTAGAGTCAGTTTGAAGCTTGGTAGGAATTGAGACCTTAGGCTCAATCCGGTGCCCCATTATGACTATTATGAAGACATCCGAGGAATCTGAAAGATAGACGCAAGTCTACTTTTATTATTTTTAGCACTTTCAGCACATAAAAAAAGGAGGGGTTGCCCCCTCCTTTGATTAGTCATTATCTTCATAGGTTTCGTCTGTTTCGCCTTCTTCAGCACGAATCTGCTCGAGTTCTTCCTCAGAAAGTTTTATGACATGGATCTTACGAATACGATCATTCTCGGTTTCTGTCGGTTGTAACAGATACCCTTCGAATCTCACTTTCACTACCTCATCATCATCTGGGAAGTAGCCAAGTTTCTCGATAATCGCACCCGCCATTGTGTCCACTTCATCAGACTCTAATGACGTTTGATAAATTTGATTGAATCGGTCGAGCGACATTCCGGCATCAATCACCGAATTGTTTTCGTCGATTTCTACGACTTCTTTTCCTTCTTCGTCGTATTCGTCTTCGATATCTCCGACGATTTCTTCAATCAAGTCTTCTAATGTAACAATCCCTTCAACCCCGCCGTATTCATCTTTCAATACTGCTAGGTGTTGACGAGTTTTTCTAAATTCTACTAATAAATCATCCACGAAAATCGTTGATGGTACGAATACTGGCTCATGCGCTAGGGCACGTAAGTCAATATTGTCGAATCCTTGCTCTTTTGCAGCACGGAAAACATCTTTTACGTGAATTACTCCGATTACTTTATCCTTATCTTCTTCGTAAAGAGGAAGACGAGAATAAGAACAGTTCAAGATGGTCTCTAAGTTCTCTGCTAAATCGTCATCCACGTCGAGCATTAATGTATCTGTACGTGGAACCATCACTTCACGTGCTAGTTTGGTATCTAGAGAAAGCACCCCTTGCATCATCGCAAACTCGGAAATATCAATCGCTCCGTCGTTACGACTGTTGGCAAGTAAAGACTTCATCTCGCTTCGTGTTAATTTTTCTTCTACTCGTGTAAATTCAATCGGTGTAATTCGTTTTAATAACCCTGTTGAGAACGTCAAAATCCATACGAATGGTTTTGAGATCTTTTTGACAAACAAAATAATTCCTGCAGTATTTAATGCAATCGGTTCTGCCACTTGCAACGCCACTTGTTTTGGATATAATTCCCCAAATACTAAAGTAAGGTATGCTAGAACGACTGTCACAATCACAAGTGATAATGTTTCGGCTCCAGGAATGTTTCCTAATAATGGTTGAATTCGTGAAGAGAAACTTGTTGCGGCAGACGCACTCGAGAAGAACCCTGCGAATGTAATCGCTACTTGAATCGTCGCGAGAAACTCGTCCGAATTTTCCAATAAGCGCATTACCTTAATGGCTCTCTTATCTCCTTCTTGCGCTTTCTGTGCCATTTTTCCTTGATTGATAGACACAAACGCAATTTCTGCTGCAGAGAAAAATGCATTTAATGCAGTTAGTAATACAATGATTAAGATCTGGACTCCCAGCGAACTCCCATCTGAATCAGCTGTCATAATTTTGTTAACCCCTTTTAACTATAGATTTTTCCATTTTATGAAATGGTATAGAGATATCATATCAGTTTTTTTGAAAAATCAAGATTTAGTACTGTTTTTGTAATGGTTCTTTAATGTTTAAAACCCTTTCTAATGCAATTTTTAGATTGAGTCTTTCCATTTTCTCATCATTTCCTAACTTTTCTAGTTACAATTTGCCTAAAAAGTGGTACTATTGTAGTGAAACCAATCTCAAGGAGGAATGAGTATGTTATTAAAATCTCTTGTAGTTCCAAAAAAGAGTCTAACGGTTGTTAAAGAATCTTGTACGTTAGAAGAAGCGATTGCAATCTTAGAAGAATCAGGATACCGCTGTGTTCCTGTATTAGATGAAACGGAAACGTTCTTTAGAGGAAACATTTATAAAATGCATATCTATCGCCACAAAGCAAACGGTGGAGATATGAGCCTTCCAGTAACTCATTTAATTAAAAACTCGACTAAATTCATCAGCGTGGATAGCTCTTTCTTCAAAGTGTTCTTCACGATTAAAGAATTACCTTACATTGCCGTATTAGATAAACAACAACGTTTCTACGGAATCTTGACACACAGCAGCTTACTGGGCATGCTTCAAGAATCATGGAACGTGAAAAACGGTTCTTACGTATTAACCATCATCTCTGGCGGTGAAAAAGGCGCACTTGCGAACATCTCTAAAGTCATTAACAAGTATGCTTCTATCGCGAACGTAATGACCATCGATACTGAGAAAGATAAAAGCTTACGTCGTATCTTGGTGACATTGCCAGCAGGCGTAACAAAAGACACCCTACAACAAATCATCGACAGCCTCGAAAAGAAAGACTACTCAGTTGCTGAAGTGGAGGATTTGCAAAACAACTAGGATAGAGACCGAGCGCTCAGAAATGGAACGTTGGACAGTGAGCTCTTTTGAAGTGAACGTGAAACGTTCTGCAAAATCCTTCACAGTGCGAAGGATTTGGATGTAGAGTCATTGACTCACTTGCATAATATTATATGATACGATATAAGACATTAGCAATAACATGATTTGAGTTTACAGACTCGACGATCGCTACACGCACTGTCGCTTTTTCGAGTTCAACTTCACTACATCTACAAAAAACCAGCACACCAGCCTTCAGCTAGTGTGCTGTTCTTTTTCTCTTTCTTATCGAATCGCTGAGCGTGCCATACGAGCTACTGTATGACGAACCCCTCGAATCGCAACTGACAATGCGTAAATATTTTCCACTGTCGCTAAACCGCCGTATCCTGCGTCCCCGATATGTTGAATATCCACACCAGCCACTTTATTACGGATAGCAATTTGTTCGATGACTTCTCTTGAAGAACCTTCTTGGCTTGTTCCAATCGCAGAGAGCACAAGTGCATCATTGGCATGCGCCACTTTCACAATTTCCACAAGCTCTTCGTCCGTAAATCCTGGCACCGTCCCAACTGCTGGAACCAGAATCACATCGGCTCCTGCTTTAATGAAGCGTTTTGCGATGTCCACGTTCATCACAGGTTCCTTCGAGCCTGCTCCGTGCATCTTCCCAGCAATCACAAGCCCTGAATAGTGTTGTTTCACCATGGCAAGAGACGCTTCAATCGTTTCATTCGTTACCCCTGTCCCTGGATTTCCCGGTTAAGCAGATAAAATCAAGGCCGAGTTCTTCCGCACGTTTCACTGTTTCCACCGTACATGTACGACCTGGTGAGATTTCGATGCGTGTTTCTAGCATTTCTGCATTCATATCCACTGGCTCCAAGTTCGCCCCGATTGGCAATCCACTCAGTTCTTTCGCACGTTGGACTGGGTTTTCACTTTCTTCAGCACCGTAAATCAGTGGATCAATACAGTCAAACCCGTTCAAGAGCACCATGTCTCCACCGAACGCCTTTGCGATTTCTGCGTTCGATAATTCATTCAGCATCGTTGGACGTGAGCATACCGTTTCACAGCACACCGTTCTTCCTTCTGCAGCTTCAATCGCCTTTTTCAATTCTTTTCCTGTCATTTTTCTGAAATCACTGGCCACACAATTTAACAATCGTTTACTCATTTCGTTTCCTCCTGTCCACGAACAAGCGCCACTACTTCTTTCAACAACGCTTCATCCGTCTGTTCGTAATCTCCATTTTCATGATAGGCATAGCTGAGCCCCTCGCCTGCAGTCGTCGGATCCGTCTTCCACGTCTTAAACGTTCCATGGATTTGCGAAAATCCCCGTCTCCTGCATTAAGTGCTGCACATTTTCTTTCGTGACACCGCCGCCACAAAGCAGTTCAATCTGACTTCCGTAGCGAGCTTGCAAGTCTTTTAAGAGCGGAATTCCTTTCTCAATGTGCGCCTGTTGTCCCCCTGTTAAAATGCGCGTGCATCCAAGTTTGATTAAGCCCTCGATAGCACTCTCCACATCCGGCACAAGGTCAAACGCCTTATGGAACACACTCTCGGCATGATATTTCTGACACAACTCAATCATCTGCTTCGTACGGTTCCAGTCAATCGTCCGATCTTCTAACAGAAATCCAAACGCTAACCCTTTCGCACCCGCTTCTAATAAGAGTTTCGCATCCATTAGCATGCTTTCAAACTCTTCCTTCGTGTAACAAAAGCCTGCGCCACGAGGACGAACCATGCAGACAATCGGAAGCGCTCACTCCAGACTCGAGCACTTTTTGCAAGGTACCGATGCTTGGCGTTAATCCTCCTAAGAAAAGCGCGCTATTCAATTCAATGCGGTCAGCACCAGCACGCTCTGCAATCTGGCAGTCTGCGATGCTTCCAGCACATACTTCTACTGTCATACCGTCCCCTCTTTCATGCGCGACAATGCGAGTAGCGCTAATCCATAAATAATCGTATCTGTTTCTAAGTCTTTAATCCCAATCCATTCTTTTGGCAAATGCGCAATATCTCTTTGCCCTGGGAAACTTGGGCCATACGCAATGATATTTCGAGATAATATATATATTTCCACCTAATAAGGTGTTATAAAATCCAATAAAGCTTTGTTCATTCAGCTATTATAAATGTGATTCTCTATGTTCTCAACAATTGAGATGGCGCGCTTCAAGATACGTTCAGCATCAATTCTTTGATAATCTTCAAAGTTGATTACTTCAACAGGAACACCTAAAAGGGTTATATTTTGCATAAATTATGCTGAATTTGAGGTTTACCTGTGGTGCTAATAAAAGGTACATCCGGACGATATTGGTCATAAAATCATATCGATATTACAATCTGTAAACGCTTTAATCTCTAATGGCACGTTATGTTTGCTTGCCACTTCCTGCATTCTACTCGCCACAAAAGCTTGCTGACATACCTGTACTACAAAATAGAGCAAATTCTATTCATTGAAAATTCTCCTTCTATTGCTAATTTATGATTTTCTGTGGTATTCTTCAAAAACTCAACATCATAAACAAACTTCTTCAATAATTTTATAGAAGCATGGAGATACATTAATCTAAAAATAACAGTTTATTTGCTTCTATATACTGCAATAACTACTCCCTAATGTTAGTCAATTTTTAATATCTATGTGAAACATTTCGTAATTTTTCTTACTTTTTGGCCGGTTTTGGATGAGTTGGTGTGCTAAGAAAGAAAAGATGTCTCTTCGATTGAACTGCTCTATCAAAAATACAGTCAGCAAAAAATTACAAATGGTTTCAGTCGGTGGGACCGGAAGAAGGTAGTGTGTGCTTTTCAAAGGAGTTTTGGGCAACAAAAAAGGCACCGGAATCGGTGCCTGTAGGACTGGGGTAGCTGGATTCGAACCAACGAATGACGGAGTCAAAGTCCGTTGCCTTACCGCTTGGCTATACCCCAATGGTGGAGGGGGGGGCAGATTCGAACTGCCGAACCCGAAGGAGCGGATTTACAGTCCGCCGCGTTTAGCCACTTCGCTACCCCTCCAGCAAATATTAAAATTTCGTACTCAGATATCTTACAATAGTTTGAAATAGAATGCAAGGATTTTACCGTAAAAATAGAAAGAATCTAGTCCACTTTTGGCTAGATTCTTTATGGATTATTTTAGTTTAGAGGTAACTTTCTTCTTCGAGAAGGTACGCTCTTGTTTATTTCCTAATGCGTTCAGACGAGCATCTAGGAGAATATGACGGCCTTCTACGTTACGAGTGTAGATGATTTCGTACTTGCCGATGTATTTTTCGATGTTGGCAACAAAGGCGATGACGTCTTCTTTTCGCTTATCGAACATACTTGGAACGGCGAAATACTTCGTTTGGTCATTGACCCACGTCGTAGACCTTAGAATATAGCGCTGGTTCTCGATTGGAGCAAAGAATTCCGATAGCGCCTGTGCAAAAATTTCTTTTTCGCGCAAGGTTCCACCCTTTAGATAAGTGGCAGTATGAATCGAATTCTTATCCCCACGAACGACTCTGGCCTTGCAGTTTTGGGTCTGCAAGTGTCCTGATGCCAGCAAGGCTTTTCGGACGGCTTCGGCAAAGAGTTCGAGGCGTTTATACGGACTCTTGTATAGGAAATATCTCAACCAAACGATGTTTAACACGATGAGCGACAGGATGAACACTGGATATAAGAATTGGGACGGTCCGTTCGCAAAATCGAGGATGATATAGATGATTAGTTCCGTCAGTGCGATTGCTTGCGCATAGGTTAGAATTTTCCGTGCATCTGTTAGAAGAACGGTCGGCAAGAACGTCTTGTCCACTCCCACTTCATTGGAAACTTCCATGTCTTCTAGAAGCGGAAGGGATTCGTTCCAGCGTTCCCTTAACTCTTCGCGGTTACGCGAGCGTTCGATAGTTTCTTGGTTCAGTTTTGTTAAATCCTTCTTCGTAAACTTGAACGTTCCAAGGTCGAGTCGATTCACGCCCGATTCAATCGTGTTTTCATTATAATGTAGGCCTAAAAACTGCTTCATGCGGCGCTGCAACAATTCCATATCCGGACTATCGATTCCAATCGGTAAATCCTCTTCGTCTTCTTTCTTCTTGAAGAGTTTTTCTCCGCAAGATTAATCGACACCAGATGCCAAACGCTACTTGTCTTATCCGGATTTTCCGGCCAAATGCGAATCGCGCGACCTCGCATCTGATTGCTGAGCATAAAGCTGCCGACAAAGCTAGCGAGTATCAATGAGTTCACGCATGGCGCATCCCAACCCTCTCCTAGGAGAGATTTTGTCCCAATCACGACATGAATCTGCCCTTCTTGGAAGAGCTGTGTCACGGCGCTGACTAAGTCATGTTGCGACCCTACTAAACGGACCTTCACATAGTCCTTCTCATCTAGTTGTCCGACTGGTTGGAAGGTAATTTTATCTGCGCCAAAAAAGGCTTCTAAACGCGATTTGACACCTGTTGGGATAATCACGAGACTTCCCGTTAAAACGGCCACAGGAACGTCTAATTGGTGCTCCACAAGCTCTCTACGTAGGACTTCAAAGTAAGGCAATACGCCCAGTTGGCTATATTGAACTTCTGGATTCCCTAAATGCGCCTCAAAGTCTTTTCGGATGAAGTCGGTTAGAATCAGTTGTCTCAAGTCGCTGCCTAAGGTTTCATATTCAGCCTTAAAGATTTCTCGGACGGCGTTTAATTTTCCAAGCGATTGATTTAATAGCTGGTCGAGTTGTTTATTGCGAAGCAGCTGCACTTGTTTACGGTCGATTAACCCGAGCGATTTCAATTCACTCTTCAACTCTTTCAAGTCCTCTTCGGATAAATCATACCAATGCGGCACGTCGAATAACATTCCTTGTAAGAGGATTTCAAACCACGCCAAGTCAAACGTCGGAAGGAGGCTCGCCCCCAGTAATTGTTGAAAATGTTTCGGGAACTCGATTCCTTTATGACGTAGAAAAATCAGTGTTGCCGAGAGATACTTCGGTTCATTTAAGAGTTCATCTTCCGAGATGGTTCCATCGAGCGCACGGCTAGTTCTCACTGCCTCGCAAAACATCGAATCAGAGGATAACTTTTTCAAGAAGTCTCTCTTTTGCGTAGAAAACTGATCGAGTTGCTTCTCTTCTTCCTTCGTTGGGAAAGAGAAATACACATAGTCCTGGTGCGGACACAAACTGCCCTCTTTAACGAGTTCTGGGACGGTAATTTCTTCATCGATTTCCCCACACATGGCAACATAACGCTCCCACAGTGCAGGTTCTCCTTCATATGGCGGTGTCGCCGTTAGCGAAATCACATTTATATCCGCAAAGGATTTACGGAAGGTTTCTAAACTCTTCCACCATTCATTTCGCAAGTGATGACACTCATCTAGGCACAATGTTCCAAGAGACGCATTCTTGAAGAGTGCAATAATATCCACGTCTTTAAAATCAAAGTGCTCGTTTTCGACAACATCGTCCGTATCCTCAACTTCCGCGTCACCTTCCAGGCGATTGATAGCACTGTGCAACGCTTGATACGTCGCAACGGTGATCATCTTTGGCTGTTTCAGATTTGCGAAATCATTTCATCGGCTAGACTCTCCGTGTCCAAAAACGCCTCACGAATACGGTCCACCCACTGCTGGCGAATCGTCACGGTTGGCACTAAAATAAGCGCCGGCTTACTATTACGACGGATAAATTCAATTCCTAGCGTCGTTTTCCCAGAACCTGGAGCCGCCACCAAGTGAATATGACCATCCGCCATAATCGTATCGCTCTTTTCTAAAATACGCTTTTGATACGCGCGCCACTCCCCTTTAAACGCTAAATGCTCTAACATCAGGCTCCTCCTCTCCCTTCGAATCTTCTCCCTTATTTTATCACTCTTCCCTTATCAATAAAAGAAAGGGTGCCAAGACTTTTAAGTTTCTAAAACTATTTATCTTCTTAGATAAAAAACTCCTTGAGTTGATTACGAAGAATCCACGGATTCGGAGTAATCATACTACCTCTAGGAGTTTCATTTTTATGCTTCCATTTGTTTTTGTTGATAGTCCTTTGAAACTTTCATCAAAGTCTCGTAAGCTTCTGCCAACTCTTCTTTTAAAGTGGCATCTTTCAAGTATGACTGCACCTTGGCAATCACTTCTTTTTCGCGATTCGCATCTAAAATCGCAATGCCATTTTCTTTTTTAATACGAGCGACATCAACAACGACTTGCATGCGGCGTTCAAAGAGCGCTACAATCTCACGGTCGATGGCATCAATTTCTGCACGTTGTTTTTCTAACAAGAGATTTCCTCCTCATTTAAATTCCAAAGAAGACGCCTAATGGGTAGCCTACAATAATCGCACTAGTAGCGCTGAGTAAGAATAGGCCTCCTCCGTATACAAAGGCATCTTTTGCATTCGTCCAACCAGAACCGACCGAAATCGCTACATACGGCATGCTTGGTGGTGTCATGAAGGCAAGACTCGCCATGAATCCTATCAAGCAGGCAATAGTTCCAGCTTGTACATCCACAGAACCTGTCGCATAGACGGTCGTTAATACGGTTGTGACGACCGATACGGTTACTAAGTTTGAAGAGACATTCGTTTGTAATCCTGCCCAGAGGACGAAGATAATCACGACAAGAATTGGAGCTAGTGTCACAAATACAGGTACGAGTGAACTTTCAAGAAGTCCGATGACTCCTAATTCCGGTTTTGTGACAAGAGTTCCCATGCTTAAAGTGGCTCCAACCAAGAACATACTTGGCCAGTAAACACCTTTTTGTAGCCCTTCTTGAATCGATAAGAGTGGTTTTCCATCAAATGACAGAATCGCCATTACGATGACCCCAATCATCGGTGGGAATGCCATCCCTGCTGTTTTTAGGAAGGCCGCAACGTCTGGTAAGAATCCTCCTACGAGTTCTGGAAGTACCCATAACAAAACGACTCCCATGAAAATCAGCACTGTTGCAGTTTCGCGATTCGATTTAGCAGGAAGTGCTTCAAGCGATTCGAGTGGTTTCATTTCCACGTTTGACAAATCCACTCTCCAAACGGTTCTAAGAGCAACTCCCATCGCGATAAAGAGCACGAGTCCGGCTGGAATTCCAATCATCATATATTGCGCGTTGGAAATCGCGATTCCTGTTGCACTCTTGTAAAGCGCCATGGCGGTCACCGAGAAGACGTGGTTGATTGGCGTCATCGCAGTACCGATTGCCACCGTGGCAAAAGTGCGATCAGGAGTACTGAAGCTTCTCGGTCTCCTTTTTTCAACCCTAGAACAGCCATGATTTCCTCGTAAATCGGAAAGACAATCATAAAGAGAATCGTCGGCGAAATAAAGAGGCTTATAGCAAGAACGCTGACATAAAAAGTCCCGATAAAATGCCATGGGGACTTCCCAGCAAAGGAGCTGCCGAGTGCACGCGCAACGAATCGTCTCAGTGCGGGCGTTTGTTCCAAAGCGTAAGTCATTAAGAATGTAAATAATAGGAAGACAAAGGTTGTGTTCCCAAACGACAGACTGAAAATCTGTGAGTAATTCACTCCAGGAAGCATCCCGATGCCTAACATCACATAGCAGAGAACACTCGGCCAGTCTGTTGCGACAAAGAGCCAAAGTAGAAGGCTGCTAAAGAAGATGGATAGAATGGAAACGGTCGGTGCCGCTAGTCCAAAGAATGTTCCTTGTGTAATGGTTAAATAACCGCTCATTCCCATGAGAACGGCGCTCAATGCAACGATGAACTGTTGCAACTTAGTCCATGTTTTTCCTTTCATTGGTTCACCTCATTCTTATCTATCCTACCTCATTTTTTCATAGATTGCTATTGGAAATAAAGAGTTTCTGCAAATTTCTAAGCAGTTTTCTACTATTATATAGACGAAATTTTCCTCAAAACAAAAAGCCGGGCACGAAGCCCGACTCTGGATTAATGTTCTAATTTTAAGGTTTGTGCTAAACGTTTGTACATGAGCATCGCAAGGACGCTATTTAGCCCAAACTTCACGATATTAAATGGAAGTAATGCAAATGCCATTAATGAACCTAAGTCTGTTACAAATGGGTTTAACGCATGTGCTGCAGCCACGATTTTTTCCATTGGGAAGTTCATCGCTGTTGCGTAAAGTGGGAACATCACGAAATAGTTCGCTAGCAGTAACACCACTGTCGCTGAAATCGTACCGATGACTAAGCTGATCACCGCTGATTTAAAATTACGACGGCGTTGATAGTAAAGCACTGCTGGTAACATAAAGCTTAAGCTACCGATTAAGTTCACTGTCTCTCCGATTCCAAAGGTCATTGACCCATTATAGAAGAAGTTTAGCAACACTTTAATGAGCGCAATCAAGCTTCCGTGCAATGGTCCAAGAAGATATCCACCCAGCAATACTGGTAAATCCGAGAAGTCGAGCTTCACGAATGTTGGGATAAACGGTACGTTGAATGACAACAGCATTAACACGGTACTAATCGCACCAAAAACTCCTACTAGAACAATTTTTTTAGCCGATGTTCTGTTCGACTTTCTTACATTTGTACTCATGGTACGTCCTCCTTCATAGGGCGAAGGAAATTGCACTGTTTCCTCAGTTTCAAAGAAAAAAGCAGCATTGAAATGGACCTTTCAATACTGCTCGTCAAATAGACTTGTTGAAATAGTGCCATTTTCTCACATCTAGACTATACTATCGGTTCTGGAATTGCACCAGATCATGCCAATCGGCTCGTGGACTATACCACCGGTCAGGAATTTCACCTTGCCCCGAAAATGTTATTTATGTTTGTATTGTAGCACCATGTAACCACTTAGGCAATCTCTCTGCCTCAAAAAGGTGAATTTATGCTGTTTCTCTAATAAAAAAACTCGGATTACGTTTGCCATAATCCAAGTTCTTCTATATTTATTTTTCTTCTTTTTGCTCAACAAATTCAAGGCGTTCAATGTTTTCTTTAGATGCTGAAAAACTTACTTTGTCATCTTTCTTAATCAGTGCAATATCCATTGTTTGATAGAAACTTGGCGCTTTTGCACGATTTTCTGGATCATCCAATTTGAACTTTTTCATGTCTATTTCAATAGTGAAACCTATTGCTTTTTCACCATCTGACGAAGTAACTTTTACGCCCTCTGTAGCTTTCATTTGATTCACGATTTCATCTCTTCTTTGACGTGCTGCTGTTGCATATTCCGGAACACCTGATAAACGTACTACAATATCAGTTGTTAGAGATAAAACTGTGTCATTCTCTTTGTCATATACATATGTATAAGTGACCTTCGAATTTTCTGTTTGCAAAACAAATGATACTTTACTTTCTGAACGGCACCCTAGTAATACAAATAATGCTCCTAGTAGTACAATAGATAACTTCAATATTTTCTTCATGAAAGCACTCCCTTTATTTCACTTCTTTAAACTCATATTCTAAAATAGCGTCTTTAGATAATTGATAGCTAACAATATTATCCTTTCTTTTCAAAGCTGCATTAACGGTGTTATAGAGCGTTGGCGCTTTCTTGCGACTTGCTGCATCATCGAACTTAAATTTATTAACGTCGACTTCAATCGTTAGCGTAATGTAGTTATTATCGTCCTTTTTAGTGTATGTAACACCTTCGATTCCTTCCATCTCCGATACAATCTCGTCTCGCTGACTACGAACGGCTTCTGTGTACCGTTCATCTTTGGTGATATCGTAAATGATTTCCATCGTTAGTTTAGAAACTGAATCTTTCTCTTTATCATATACATAGGTTAATTTCGTCTTACTAGCAATCTCCTGTAAAACAAATTCACTTTTTGTTTCTTGGCTACATCCTAGTAAAACAAATAACGCCCCCAATAATAGAATGGATAGTTTCAAGATTTTCTTCATTCAAATACTCCTTTAAATCTGACTTGCTTTTAATCATAGAAAATGAACTATCGTTTGTCAAATTCTGTTGAAGTCCACACTCATCATTTATATAAAAAACTTGGATTACATTTACTGCAATCCAAGTTTCTATTCGACTATTTCACTTCTTTAAATCCTTCTTTTAAAATATTCTTTTTAGATTCTTCAAAGCTGTAAATATCATTTTTCTTTATTACTGCTGAATGCATACTACTATAGAGCATTGGCGCTTTAGCAGCTGTCTTCTCATCATCGTAGTTGAACTTCTTAAGATCCACTTCAATTGTTATCTTTAGTTCTTTTGCGCTATCAGATTGAGTGACTTTAACCCCTTCAATTCCACTCGCGTCGTCTACTATTAGTTTTTGGGTACCACGTGCTTTCTCTTCGATTTCTTTACTTTTTGAAATGTCGTAGATGAGATTAAATGTTACAGATGAAACTGAATCTTTTTCTTTATCGTATACATAGGTTATTTTTTGATTTATATCACTAAGGTCAAAAACAAATTCACTTTTTTTCTCTGAGCTACATCCTAGTAAAACAAATAATGCTCCTAACAACACCATTGTTAATTTCAAAATTTTCTTCATTAGAATACTCCCTTACGTTTTTTCTTTATCATAAGGAATGCGAGGGGATGTGTCAACTATTCCTGTTAAAGCGGTTCTTTCCAAAAAAAGGCAAACAAAAACCGCCTCCCAAGAAGGAGACGGTTATTTCATTTCATATTAGAAACGGATGTAAGTTGCGCGAGCTGCAACGCTTGCTGGGATTGTACGATAAGAGATTACGTTTAATCCACGTATGTTCATTTCAGAGATGTATAATGAACCATCTGCGTTAACTGCTTCTACGAATGCTACGTGTCCGTAAGTTAGGTCAGCACCTGCTAAACCTTGTTGGAATACGATTGCTGAACCAGCTGAAGGTGAATTAGATACTGAGTATCCATAGCTACGAGCGTATGCTGGCCATTCAGCCGCGTTACCCATCATGCTGTGTCCGATTGGAGTACCAACTTGTGCCATACGGTTAAATACGTAGTAAGTACATTGTCCGAAGTAACCACCGTTGATCGCTGCACGGAAACTTGGGTCAACTGCTGGGAATCCTCCACCAGTTGTGTAAGTGTAGCTTGATGTTTGTGCTGCTGGAGCTGGTGTTGAAGTAGAGCTTGAAGTTGAAGCTGTACTTGTTGAAGCTGTGCTAGCTACTGCTGCAGGTGCTTCGTATGAAGTTGCTGTTGCAACTGTTTGTGCTTTTTGAGCTTCTGCTGCTAAAGCTTGACGAGATGCTTCAGCGATACGAGCTGCTTCTGCTTCTGCTTTTGCTTTTTCTTCAGCTAAACGTTTTTGGAAAGCTTCTTTTTCAGCAACTAATCCATCACGTTTTGCGATTTCAGCTAACTCTTCTTGTGAAAGGTTTGCTAATAATACTTTGTTTTTAGAGAAAGTATCGTTTAATTCTGTTTGTAATGAAGCTAATTCTTTTTCAGCTGCTTCTTGTTCAGCTAATTTTTCTTGTTGAGCTTCTTCTTTAGATTCTACTTGTTTTTTGTCTTCAGCTTGTTGTTGCATTAATTCGCGGTTTGCACCCATTAAGTCCATTACAACACCGATACGGCTAACCGCATCTGATAAGCTTTCAGCGTTTAATAAGAAATCTAAGTATGAACGAGCACCATTTGTTTGTACTGAACGAGCTTGTTCTTCTAAACGTGTGTTACGTTCTGCGATTACTTTTTCTAATTTAGCAATTTCAGCTTTTAATGTTTCGATTTGTTCTTGAACTTCAGCTTTTTTAGCTTGAGTTGTATCAATTTTAGTTTGTACATCAGATAATTCTTTCGCTAATGTATCGATTGTAGAATTAACTGCTGATTTTTTCTCATTGATGTTAGCGATTGATGAGTTAACTGTTTCGATTTGTGAATCGAAATCTTGCGCGTTAACTGATGGCGCTAAAGCTCCTAATGATAATACTGTTCCTGTTACTAATACTGTTAATAAACGTTTCTTCAAGTGATTTTCCTCCAATGTTTCTCACTAATATATATTCGAAGTAGCCGGTCACGGCTTTTAATAAAACTTAACTTGGTACTATAATACCATAGGACTTTAGGCTGATGTTGATTTTCTTCGAATTGATAATACCTTGTAATAAAGCTGTAACATAACTCGAATGACTGACCTTTTTGATACATAAATGGTTATTTTTTGTGAAATATTACAGGGTAAAATGTGAATTTTTGGAGATTTTTAGCACAGAAAATCATTTAAAAACTGCAAGTACGCTCAATGCCATGGAAGCTCAGACAGACTTTATTAACATGGACAACTTCAACAATGCGGTAACGGTGGAGAAAGTATAAACAATAATTGGATTTCGGAAAAGCCTTATGGCTATCATCGTAGTGACGGTAACGTTGTACCGGTTCGAGCCGAAGTCTCTCACCTTTAAAGCCTCAAAGAGGGCGTACGGATTAACAATCCTACGCCCTCTTATTCGTTTTAATACGAAACACGTTACTGTCACTATTGAAGCCATACACTTTCCGAAATCCAAAACCAATCCTATCTTCTCAACCAAGATTACCGCATTGAAAGGATCTTGTCATAAAGCTTTTTCATTCGCTCTAACGCTTCTAATACCTTCTCGCGCTGCATACCAATATTGAGTCGCACGAAACCTTCTCCATTTGAAACAAAATAACTACCTAAAACGATTGTTAATCCTGCTTCATCAAAATATTCTTTTATCTTTGATTCACAATCAAAAACATCTCCAACATAAATCCAAGTTAAGAAACTCGACTCTGCTTCCATCGCAATAAATAAAGGCATTTTTTCTTGAATAAATTCAATCACAACCCTTTGATTATCAGCAATATACTCAACCATTCCTCTTAACCAAGAAAATTCGTTGTTATAAGCTGCTACAATTGCTGGCACTGCAAATACGTGTGGTGATGTAACATAATTTGCAGATAAACGCTCATATACTTTTTGTTTTATACTTGGATTTGGAATAACAATATAAGAAGTTTTTAAACCTCCTAAGTTAAATGCCTTATTAGGAGATACACACATGATACTTTGATTCACTATTTCTGGACAAGCTTTCCATAAGCTATGAAAGTCTCCTTCTTGAAAAACGATATCCCTATGAATTTCATCAGAAACGATCAGAACGTTATATTTTTGACATAGCTTAGCGATACTGATTAACTCATCTTTTGCCCAAATTCTTCCTGACGGATTCTGCGGATTACATAATATAAATAATTTTACTTTATTTTCAGCAATTTGTTTTTCCATCTTTTCAAAATCAATATAGTATCTATTCTGATTTATCTTAAGATCATTACAAATTAATTTACGTTTATTATTTAAAACAGCCTCTGAAAATGGAGCATATGCAGGAGTGTGAATCATTATTGAATCACCAACATCGGTTAGCGCCTGCACGATGTTATGCAATGCAGAAATAGTTCCAAAAGTAAGTCTAATCCATTCTTTTTCGATAGATAAGTCAAAATGTTCCTTATTCCACCTTATTACTGCATCATAAAATTCATCTGGAATAAACGTATAACTATAATCTGGTTGTAACGCTCGTTGAACAAGCGCCTCCTTTATTGAAGGCGCACATTCAAAATCAATATCTGCTAAATCCATGGCTATTATGTCCGATTTATCAGGTATTTTTTCGCTTAACAATACTGGACTCCATTTTCTAGTTCCCGTAACACTTCTATCAAACTTCTTGTCAAATTGGTTCATAATTATCCCACCAGTATTAGAGATTTATCACTTTTTGTTAGAGCCTCTCCACCATCTTGAGTAACCAATACTACATCTTCAATTCTTACTCCGCCCAAATTCGGGATATATATTCCTGGCTCACATGTAAGAACCATATTGCTACAAAGTTTATTTTTATTATCAGAATTCATCATAGGAATATCTCCACCAATTCCAATACCATGACCTAGGCCATGAGTAAAGTACTCTCCGTAGCCTGCGTTTGTAATAATATTTCTAGCAATACTGTCTACTCTATAAGCCTCTACACCAGGAACAACTAAATCAACAGCTGCTTGTTGGGCTTTTCTAACAGTTTCATATATTTCTCTAAGCTCTTGCGAAATATTTTTCATCCCCACTGTTCGTGTCATATCTGATTGGTAGTTATCTATGACTATACCAAAGTCAATAGTCACTAATTCGCCCGGCTCAATAATTTTATTTGTTGGTCGTCCATGAGGTAACGAACCTCTCCATCCGCTAGCGATAATTGGTTCAAAAGACATACAATCTGCCCCTGCTTTGAATGATTCGTTATATAGAAGCCCGACTAATTCTTTTTCACTCATCCCTACTCTTATTTTTGGGAGTACCTTTTCTAGTATTTCATCAGTAATTGAACAAGCTAATTTTATTTTTTCAATCTCATCAACATCTTTAATGCTTCTCAACTCAACAATCTTATCACCTACTGATTTAACTCTAAAATGGTTAGAAAGCATTAAATATTTACTGATTGAAATCCCATTTTCTTCAAGGCCTATGTTGTTGAACCCTTTCTCATCAAAAAACTGAATTATAGGTGTGAAATAATCTCTATTAGGAAGGACAATATTATCACAATCTTCCAGATTACATTTCTCGTTTTGATATCTACCATCCATAAATTGAAGTAATTCATTTTTTGTAATTACTACAATGTTTCCGCTACCTGTTACAGCACCAATATACTGTTTCGTTATTTTATTCGTAACAATGATAGCGTCTAAGGTTTCAATTTCTAGTAGGTTTCTAATTTTTTCAACCCTTCTCATAGCATTTCACCTAGAAATCTAAATCTAAATCTTCTAGCAACTTAGCTTCTTCTTGAGTGAATACTGCTTTTTGAGCTTTTTCCATTGCTTCGATTTCATCATTTCTTTCCATGATTTTGAAGAATGGCCAGTAAATTGCAACAGATGCAATTAATTGAATTGCACAAACAATAATTGTTCTCCAGTCACCATTTGTTAAGAAGCCTTCTAAGAAGATACCAACATAAGGAGGATCAAAAATAGGTTTATTTAACAATCCCCAGTGCATTAAGAACATAGGGAACGTACCAATAATCGCACCCCCGAATACATGTGGGATAAACATGATTGGGTTTAAAATGATTGGTGCACCAAACAAAATTGGTTCATTAATCCCAAATAATGCTGGGAAGAGTGATACTCGTCCGATTTGTTTATACCGTTTATTTTTAGACATCATACATGCGATGATACATCCAATACTAATACCGCAACCCGTAAATCCGAAGAAGGCACTAGAAGTCCCTGCCGTATAGAAGTGAGGAAGTGGTTCTCCTGCTTGCATTGCTGCAATATTTTCGGCAATAAACGCAACCATAATTGGTCTTGTAATTGGACTGAACACTGAAGAGTGAATACCAAAGAAGAAAATTGTACAAATACAGAAGTTTAACATCAATACTGCCCATGGATTATCCATACTACCAACTAACGGCGTTAAGAATCGAGTTAAAATTGAAGGAGGTAATTCTCCGATAATATTTAAGAACACAAAGCGAAGAATAATAAATGTTCCACCTACAATCAATGTAACCGGAATTAATTCAAATGATTGTGAAACGAAGTCTGGCACACCCTCAGGCATACGAATAGTTAAATTCTTCTTCTTACATAAGTTATAGAGTTCAACTGTTATAAGAGCTACAAGCATCGCACTAAATAAACCACGTGCTCCTAAATTACGAAGCATTAAATGTCCATCGTCATTAAATGTTGCTACCATAAATAAGAATGCAAATACAGATAATGTCACACATCCTGGAATAAATAATTTATAGTATTTACCCAAATTATATGAAATTGCCATACATGCATATAACCCAATAAGCCCAATAGATAATGTTACCGGCAAATCAAACAATTCTGCATTTGTTGTAATAAATTGACTGACTGCATTTCCTTCCCCCAACATATTTGGAAGAGCCGGTAAAATCGCAAAGAAACTACCTAAGATTGTAAATGGTGTCATTGCCACCATCCCTGCCTTTATCGCACTCAAGTGTCTTTGATTATCAACTTTTCGTGCAAGAGGCAAGAAGAACCGATTCATGAATTCTGCAAATTTTTCAAACATCACAATCTCTCCCCTTTATTTTATTGTTTTGCTAGTTGATGTTTTTTATATGTTACTAAAGCTAATTTCATAACAGTTGCTCCATCCATCTGTCCATAAACATCCTTATCGATAACTGCACAAGGTATGTCTAATGGATCAATAATTGAATGAATAAAATCAATTTTATGAGCAATTTGTGGTCCTATTAAAACTATATCCCAATTTTCTACAACACTTTCTAAAGAGTCGGCTGGTATAGCTGTAAAGTCAAAATCCGCCTCGTTAAGTTTGCTACTTTCTTTGACTACTTTCTTCATATTTTGCATAAGCATATTGGTAGAAAAACCACCTGCACAACATAACAATATTTTCATTTGTATCCCCTCCTATTTGTTTTCGAATACGTCAATTAAAACTTCTATCAAATCCCTCGCAAGCTGACTCGTCATATAATGATCTTGCGCATGAACCATGAGTAGCGTTACCGCTTCTGTTGCTTCTGGATCTAACGCCTGAGCAATTATTTGCGTTTGTGCATTATGCGCTGCTAAGTCAATTTTTCTAGATTCTTTCAGCAATTCTTTTGCCCTTGAAAAATCTTTGTTCTTAACACACTTTAATGCTTCGAAGGATTTCATTTTACTTTCCCCTGAATTGGCAATTATTTGCATAATCTCTTGTTCATTCATAATGTCCATCCTCTTTAAAATGTTCTGAAATTTTCAATCAAATCTGGTGTTGTTCTTCTTAATAACTCTGAATACAAATCTTCCATCAATTGAATATCATTACAGTTGACGAGCGATGCCGTACAGTGACCATATCTAACTGGAAGAATCGTTACCAGCGTTGGTTTCCCTTCGTTTACTTTGTGGGCTTCTCCTCCGTCAGTTCCTCCGGTATTGAACATATCAACTTGTAATGGTATAGATAAACTCTTGGCTAAATCTCTAAAATGATTTGCCATCTTTCGGTTAGGAGATAATGTTCTATCAAACAGTGTTACAAGCGGTCCTTTCCCCATTTGTCGTTTATTAGTATGATCTCTAATTAATTGGTTTGGCGCAGTCGCAACATCTATAACGTAGACAATATCTGGATTAATTAATTGTGTTGCTGTCTTAGCACCTCGAATTCCAACTTCTTCACTACTTGTAAATGCAAAATGAACATTTATTGGTAATGTTTCTTCAGAGAATTTTTTCGCTAGCTGACAAAGGATATAACATGCCAATCTATTATCCATCGCTTTTCCTGCATAAATATTCTTAGCACTGTACGCTTTAAATTCAGTATCGAAAGTAACCATGTCACCTATACTGATACCTAAATTTTCAACTTCTTCTTTTGAGCTAGCGCCAACATCACAACAAACTCTTTCCACCGCTTCATTCTTGTATTGAGCAAAAGTTAGCCCCGGAATTTTAAGCCGATCTCTAGTAGTAACTCTTACATGTTGATAACATTGTCCGTATACTTGTACTCCTCCAACTTTCATTAAATGGATTAATCCTAGATCATCAATTGTCCTAACCATAAACCCTACTTCATCCATGTGTGCACAAAACATTACACTATATTTTGCATTTTGATGATTAGTGCTGTAAACGATGCTTCCAAGACCATCTGTTTTTTCTACGTAATCTAACCCTTTAAATACTTCTCGTATTATATTTCTCACTTCTTCTTCATCCCCTGCTAATGCATCCGCATTAGACAAAGCAGAAAGTAGTCCAACTTCCATAAAAAATTCCCCTTACAGATATGTACCCAACAACTGAATAAATGCTTCGTAATTCTGACATTTTGATAATTCTTTAACCTTCGTCTTGTGTTGCATCAATCCGTATAACTTCTTAGAAATATATTGATGTAATTCTAATTGCCCTGGTTTTAAAGCCAGCATGAAGATGATTCTGACTTTCTTTTGATGGTATTTAATCGGAGCAGGCAATAATGTAACACTAATTACATTTTCACAAGCTTGCATTTGCATTGGGTGTGGTATAGCAATTCCGTTTTCATATATTGTTGCTACGTATCTTTCCCTCTCAAGAATTGACTCCGAGTATCCAGCATATTCTAATTCATTTTCTAAATTAGAAGAGATTTTTCAATAATAACTCTTCATAATCTTCGCTATTCTGAATTGAAAAGAAATCTGGAGAAATCATATCTATAAATTTTTGATTACTTTCATCAATATCTCCAAATTCTGTTAATAAATCTAGATTATTTTGAATATATAAATAATCTATCTCATCTAGCACTTCTTTAATTAGAATGACTGGACATCGAGCTTCAAACGCTAGTGGCCTAATTGTGAAAATTAAGTCGGGATCAAATTCCAAGATCTTTTTTTCATCAAATACTGTAAAATTCTGTATAGTCGACAATGGAAAGATTTTAGTAAATTTAAAAGCCATTAATTGAGCAATTCCCCCACCTGAGCTACAAACAAGTGCAATTTTATAATATTGATTGTTTTTAGCTTCAGATTGTCGTTCATAAGATACTGCCATATGAGAAGTAACATACCCTATCTCTTCTTGGCTAATTTCAATCCCAAATTCGTTTTCGATTCTCTGAACAACAAAAATTGCAGCTGTCATTATTCCAGGAAAGTCTCTTTCCATCGTCTTTATTAAGAAATTCTTTTTGATGCTTCCAGGTTGTTTACTTTCAATCATTACTGAAATATGTAATTGAATTAACTTCATAAATTCTGAATCATCCAGGAATTTAGTTTTAAATTCAATATCAACTTCCGCAAAAAGCATTTTTAAAAACGCTTTCAATTTGTTTTGAGTTAATAAGCAACGCGACTGCGTATCCAGTATAAATTGATAAATTTGACCTGCATAATCAACTATATTTCTCGTCGCTTCATATTTCATTAAAATCGATTCAAGAATGTTTAAATCCTGAAATACTAGTTCTTCACCTTCATTAGTTTTACTAATATCAAAATGTATAAGAATTTTTAGCAATCTCTGTATTGTTTCGAATGCTTCTCCTTCGCTCCTAATGTTAAATTTTTGACAGATTTCCCTTGCACAAAGACTTATCTCTGATGTGTGTGTATCTATCCCATATTTTTTTAACTTTCTTGGATTTTCTTTAAAGTACTGATTTATATAAGCAAGTCGATCAAAAATCTCTCCATTGATTTTTATTCCGTAATGTGCCTTCCTCTCAAGAGAAAGATTTGAAGGCACCAACCGTTCGGAAATCAATTTACTATCCTTTTTCACTTGGCTTATACTTATTTCAAAGTTTGTAGACAATTCTTGATTAGTTACAAATCGATTGTTTATCAATAAATAAATCATGATAGAGTCAATCCTTTGCGACTTATCCTCAAAACGTTCGTTAGCCCACTCACTTACTAAACGTTCAAATTCATGCCCTGATTTTACTACTAGAAAATACCCCTTCAACTGAGAATAATTGATACAAAATGAATTAGATTCTTGATTTAAATTTCGGATATCATTTCGAATAGTCCTAGTAGAAACTGATAATTTTTCTGCAATGGATTCTAATGATACAAACTTCTCATCTTTCAGTATTTCAATTATCTCTCTTTTCCGCATATGTCCCTCCTTCCTCAAAGAGATGCATTCGAATTCACCTTTATTATACGATACCCTTCGGACTAAAAACAGGGTATTTTTTTCTTTCTAACTTGGAAAAAAGTAACCTATTTATGTTAAAAAAGAGCCTGGAATTTGCTGGCTTTTGACCAAAAAGTTATTTTGCAATATAACGTATATGTCATATTGTGTTTTTTACATTTGCTTTTGAAATATGATTGTGTAGGCGTTTATAGCATGTTTAAAAATCTATTTAAAACATTTTTTTATTTCAAACTTTGTGAACTGCTCGTTATCGTCAGGTTAGTTAAGAATAAATTTTCTAAGTGACTTTATATATAACAGGCACAGGATGATTCTAGAGAATACTGCGGATTTTATCATCACAGTAACGTGGTAGAGCATAAAAACGAGGGAGAAAGACAGAAATGTCATGGATACATTTGTATCTATGGCATTTCGTTTTCTTTCCCCCACAAAGTTGAATAGGAATGAGATAGCTGTTTACAGCTAGACTCATTCCATTCAACCACTGTGCTAAGAGGGCGTAGGATTGTTAATCCGTACTTAAAGTACTTTATAAAGTTAGACGCAGTAGCTGATTGAATTAAGCTTCATCACTCGTGATTCGCTTAATCCTAATCATCCTTGCGGGGGTAAGACCAAGGCTTGCGCCGGTGCAACGTTACAATGATGATAAATAAATCCGTAAGGATTCGCAGGAATCATCCGCACTTGCACTTATCTTTTATTTCAACACCACTAAGAAGTATTTTTTCTTGCCGCGACGGACGATGACGAAGCGTTCTTCGAAAGATTGTTCTTTCGTCCATTCGAATTCGAGGTCAGTTACTTTTTCACCGTTGATTGAAATCGCGCCGTTTTGAATGTCTTCGCGTGATTGTCTTCTTGATGGTTCGATGCCAAGATCAACAAGCCAAGTTGCTAAGTTTTGGCTTTCTTTTGAGCTTTCGAAGGTTGGCATGTTTTTGAAGCCTTGTTCGATTTCGTCGGCTGTTAATTGTTGTACGTTCCCTGTGAAGAGCGCGTTTGTAATTTTCTTCGCGTCTTCTAGGGCTTTTTCGCCGTGAACGAAGCGAGTGACTTCTTCGGCAAGGCGGATTTGTGCTTCACGTTTGTGAGGTTCTGTCGCCACTTTTTCTTCGAGCGCTTCGATTTCTTCGCGGTCTAGGAATGTGAAGTACTTGATGTATTTAATCACGTCGCGGTCATCTTGGTTTAACCAGAATTGGTAGAATTCGTATGGTGTTGTCTTTTCAGGGTCAAGCCATACCGCGCCACCAGCTGATTTTCCGAATTTTGTACCGTCTGATTTTAACATCAATGGAATGGTTAAACCGTACGCACGAGACTCTGCCCCTTCTACTTTACGGATTAACTCAAGGCCTGAAGTGATGTTCCCCCATTGGTCCGCACCACCGATTTGAAGTTGCACGTCTTCTGTCTTGAATAAATGCAAGAAGTCCATTGATTGTAGGATTTGGTATGAGAATTCTGTAAATGAGATCCCCACTTCTAGACGGCTTGCGACCACGTCTTTAGCAAGCATTGTGTTTAAGTTGAAATGCTTCCCGTAGTCACGTAAGAAGTCTAATAATGATAAATCTTTTGTCCAATCGTAGTTGTTTACAAGGCGTAATGTTGCTTGGTCTTCATCTGTTGTGAAGAATAATTTCTTCATTTGCGCTGTTAATTTTTCAACATTGTGTTGAACTTGTTCCATTGATTGAAGCACACGTTCGCTTGTACGACCACTTGGATCCCCGATTGAACCTGTTGCTCCACCAATCAAGATGACTGGTTTATGTCCTGCTAATTGGAAACGACGAAGAATCATAAATGGAATTAAGTGTCCAATGTGCATGCTGTCCCCAGTTGGGTCTACCCCACAGTAGAGCGATACAGCCTTTTCGTTTGTTAAGGCACGTAAGCCTTCTTCATCTGTCATTTGGTTGATGGCGCCGCGCCATTCTAAATCATCGATAATGTTCATCTTGTTTCTTCCCTTCTTTCTTGTAAATAAAAAATCCCTAATAGCCAAAAAGACTATTAGGGACGATTTTCACCGTGTTACCACCCTTGTTGACGATGCAAGGCATCATCCACTCGAGCATCCTTATCGCGGATGAGACGTCCTGACGGATTGCTCCCAAGTGTACTTCGCGGATGTGGGGGATTGTCTTGCACCGACCGACAATTCTCTTCTTTCTCCCGTGGACAACCACTACTGCGCTTGTTCATTGCTTATATATGTGCATTTAGTATACGGCTTATCCTACTTGATGTCAATGACTACATTTCATCTGGAGCAGCGACGCCAAGAAGCGCTAAGCCTTGTTTTAGGATACTTGCTGTTGTTTGTACTAAAGCGATACGGCTGTTGAAGCCTTCATCTTCAACGAGTACTTTTGTATGTGCGTAATATTTATTGAACGCTTGCGCTAAGTTGATCACGAATTTCGCAATTGCTGATGGTTCGCATTTTTCTTCAGCAAAACGCACAACATTTGGATAGTTTTCGATGAGTTTCAATACTTCCCACGCATCATCGTCTGTTAATGAGAAGGCAGCCTGTGTATCTACGATATGGTTGGCTTTACGTAAAATACTCATCGCACGAGCGTGTGTATATTGTACGTATGGACCTGTTTCTCCTTCAAATTGCACGACTTCTTCAAGCGCAAAGTCGAAGTTGTTTGTACGGTCGTTCTTCAAGTCATGGAAAATAACCGCACCTACCCCAACAGCGTGTGCTACAGCTTCTTTATTTTCAAGTGATGGGTTTTTCGCTTCGATTTGTTTCAAAGCAAGTTCTGTTGCTTCTTTTAACACGCCTTCAAGAAGGATGATTTTTCCTTTACGTGTCGATAATTTCTTACCGTTCAATGTGATTAATCCGAATGGAATATGCACGATATCTTCAGACCAAGGTAAGTTTAATTCTTTTAAGACTGCTTTTAATTGTTTGAAGTGGTTTGATTGTTCCATCCCTACCACGTAAATACATTTTGCGAAATCGTAAGTATTCTTACGGTAGTTTGCGGCTGCTAAGTCACGTGTCATGTATAGTGTTGCGCCGTCTGATTTTTTAATTAATGCTGGTGGTAAATCATATTTTTCAAGGTCTACGATGGTAGCGCCATTATCCACTTTTAGTAAGTTCGCATCTTCAAGCATGTCGACCACAACGTCCATCTTGTCGTTATAGAACGCTTCACCGTTGTAGGAATCAAAAGTCACGCCGAGTAAGTCATACACGCGGTTGAATTCTTTTAATGATTCACTTCTGAACCATTCCCATAGACGAACCGCTTCTGGGTCTCCATCTTCTAGTTTCTTGAACCATGCACGGCCTTTGTCATCGAGCGTTGGGTCTAGTTCTGCTTCTTCGTGGAAACGAACGTATAATTTAATCAGTTCTGCGATTGGATCTGCTTTAACAAGCTCTTCGCTTCCCCATAATTTGTACGCTTCAATCAATTTCCCAAATTGTGTTCCCCAGTCTCCTAAGTGGTTGATACGAATTGGCTCATAGCCCACTTTTTTCTCAAGGTTCGCAATCGCGTTCCCGATTACTGTTGAACGTAAATGTCCCATTGACATTGGTTTTGCGATATTTGGTGAAGACATATCGATAACCACTTTACGTCCTTGACCGTAATCCCAGTCACCATAATGCGCGCCAAGTTCTAAGACTTCTTTTAATACTTCATCGGCAAAAGCGCTACGTTCTAAGAAGAAGTTCGCGTATGGTCCCATTGCTTCAGCGCGTTCGATATGCTTATCGCTAACGGCTTCCACGATTTCTGTCGCGATAGCTTGTGGCGCTTTACGTAATACTTTTGCAAGTGTAAATGCAGGGAAAGCTAAGTCCCCTTGGTTTGCGTATTTAGGCACTTCAATCATTGATACGATTTCATCAACGCTTAAATGCTCGCCGACTGTTTTTGCGATTTGTTCTGCAACAATTTTCTTATAATTCATCTTTGTTCTCCTTTTCTTTGGTTTTTACTCGGATATCCATTTGCACAAAAAAATCCCTATACGACGACAGTCATATAGAGACGAGAATTCCCGTGGTACCACTCTGCTTGCTCAAATTGAGCCACTTTACTCGGTAACGGCGAATCCGGATTATCCTACATTTCAAATAATCATTTCAAAAGTGCGGTTCATTTTTAATGAATGGTTGGCTTTCACCCTTCCAACTCGCTAATACATTCGGTTAAAAACTACTCTCTTTTTCATCAATTTTGCTATTTAACTGTCATCCACTGTATCATAACTAGCGCGATTTTGCAATTTTACTTCTCTTTAAAATAACGGATTCCATTAACCACTGACGAAATCGCAAATAGTACTGCACAAATCGCATAAAGTGGCTTCGAAGTGACCGCTAAAATCACAAAGGCAATCGCACAAATGGCGTACACAATGCATTGATATAATTTTTGATTCATCTCAGTCACCTACTTCAATTTATCATGGTCATACGTATGCACAAGCTCAAGCCCTGCAAAACGTTGTTGGCGAAGCGCTTCGTACACGACAATCGCTGCCGTATTCGATAAATTCAATGAACGCACATGCGTATCATTCATCGGAAGACGCAAGCATTTCTCTTCATTTTCGCGCATAAACTCTTCAGGAAGACCGGTTGTTTCTTTTCCGAACATGAAGAATTGCTCCTCATCGCGGGCTAAATCCACCTCATCATACGTATGGTTGGCGAATTTTGTAATTAAATATAATGGCCGTTCTCCTAAATACTCCAAGAACTCTTCAAGGGATTTATGATACGTAATATCGACATCATGCCAATAATCGAGCCCCGCGCGTTTTAAGTGCTTATCATCTGTCGAGAATCCAAGCGGTTCAATCAGATGGAGTGGCGAATTCGTCGCCGCACATGTTCTTGCGATATTCCCAGTATTGGCTGGGATTTGTGGTTCAAATAATACGATATGATTTACCGTCATTTGGTTGCCTCTTCTCTATATTTTTCTTGTAAAACTAAAATTGCTTTGTCTAATTCTTCAATTAACTCGATATCTTCCTTCGACGGATTTTCGAGCGATTCGAGTTTTTTCGTCGCTGCTGCTTTTTGCTCGTTAAAATAATCAATCATCTCTTGGTTGGATTCATTCACGATTTCTGCAACGGCCCATGCAGCGGTTCCCTTCATCACGGGACGCATATCTTCTTTCATAACACGAAGCAGCAGTGGCACCGCCGTTTTATCGCGGTAGTTGGCCAGGGCGATAATCGCATTTCGCTGCAACGGCTTCTTCCCACGCCACGATCCGGCCATTTTGCCAAAACGCTCCTTGAATTCCTTGTTCGAAATCGTCACGAGCGGCTTCAATAGCGGATGCGTCTCCTCAACGGATGGCTCCATTTCAGGATGCAAGTGGAAATCTTTTCCCTTATTATACGGACACACTTGCTGGCAAATGTCACAGCCGTAAATCACATGCCCGATTTTTTTACGAAATTCTTGCGGCATAAAGCCCTTCGTTTGCGTCTGATACGACAAGCAGCGCATGGCATTCATACGTCCGTCGCCAAGGAGCGCACCGGTTGGACAGAAATCCACACAGCGCGTACAATCGCCGCACCCGTAGTCCACCATTTCATCGGTTGGAAACTCGATATTCGTAATCAGCTCGCCTAAATAGACATACGAGCCAAATTCCTTCGTAATGAGAAGTCCATTTTTGCCGACAAAGCCAATCCCCGCACGCTCAGCCACGCGGACATCGATTAATTCACCGGTGTCGACCATCGGCTTAAAACTGGAATCTTCGTCTTGAACTTCTTCTTTGATGTAGTTAATCAGTGCTTCCATGCGTCTTGAGAGAATAAAGTGATAATCCTCCCCCACGAAGCCCGTGCAAAGGCCCCGCGACGCTCTCCTTTCACACGTTCCGGCTTATTCTTTGGAAGTGTCGGATACGCCAGCGCAATGGAAATAATGGTTTTTGGAGTGTCGAAGATTTTCTCAGGATAAATACGCTCTTCTAGCACTGGATGCTCAAATCCTGTCGTATGGCCGAGTTCTTTTGGAACGACGCATGCTCTCTTCTAAGTGCGTAAACGGCTCGGCAGAAGCAAAACCAATCTTATCGATGCCAAGCTCTTTACTTTTAGCGATAATTTTTCTGTTTTAAGACTGCTGTATCCATCAAAAACCTCCTCCCTTTCTTCCTATCTATTGTACTATACTTCTCTTTTATCACAAAGTGTCTAAATTTTGAGCAAAAAAAAACGCTAGCCTTCGGTGAAAACACTGCGAAAGTTAACGTTAGTCGAACATCAATTGCCGTGCAAAATGAATTACAGAGCAAAAGATTATTTGTATAATAGCGCTTTTCTCAGAAAAAATCAACTGAAAAGTTAAGAAAAGTGTAAGAAATTTAAAACAAGAGAAAAATGGACCCTTTTCAGCATAAAAGCAGCCTCAAAAACAGCTATAAACATTGCCGTTTAGACAAAAACAAGGACCCACACTGTGAGTCCTTAAGCATTATGCGTCTTTTTTGTGCGCTTCTTTAATTTTGTTGAAGATGCTTTCTGTAATATAGGCACCTGCTTCTGGGTTTCCTGTTCCGTTGATGATTACATCATGAAGTCCTAGGTTGCCATCGAGTGGTTGCATGAGCCCTTGCCACTCTTCTCCAAATTTTTGGCGGAATCGTAGCCAGTCTGTAAAGAACATCAAGGCTTGTTCCTTCTCTCTTCCGTCGACCATCGCTAAATCAAATGTCATGCCTTCTTTGAAACTTGTCACGCCATTTTTCGTTGGCTTGTGGAATTTCACCATGAGTACGCATTGGTACGATGAAAGTTGCCTTCAATAATTCTTGTCCGAAGAAATAGAAGTACATTTCATGAAGGAATTCTTTTTTTCAGGAGTATCTGGTTTTCCTAATTGACCTAGAAGCAGCATCCAGCGAACCAATCCTGGGTTTTCTACAGGAATGTCTACATCACGCATTCCCTTCATAGTTTGGAAATTCAATCAGACCTTCTGCCGCAATCGCAGTATATTCAGAAAGGATACGAACACCCTTGCGCTCCATCTAGTAAATACGACTTCTCTAATGAAGTTTCGAAATACCTTCTTTATCTTCTCCATTGTCGATATAGCGAAGTTCTAAGTCTTCCGTATCTTCATTTTGTTCTTTTCAAGTTTTTCTTTGAACGCCTTCGTTACCAAATGAACCATTGGCGGTGAAGTGACATAGTTATCGTCATCTGTTTGTCGTTGTTTTTCGCAAATAAGTATGGCTCGCCAGTTTTTCTTAGAATAAACTGCGTAAATGCCATCTAAAAAGGAATAATTTATCGCGAACCATCGTGACAAGAGTACGAATCTTTGTTGAAGTTTTTCTTCACGTGTTTTCATCCGTATCATTTTCCGCATTTCGCGTTGCAATACCATAAAAAGAAGTCGCCAGATTTCGGATACGTCCGATACTGTTAAATGCGCGCGGTCCATATCCGTAAGCACGCCGCCTTCAACGCCGATAAAGCGTTCGCCTAATGCGTTGATGTATGCAGAGTATAGTTGTTTTTCAGTAACGCCTTCAGAGTGAAGCACTGTTCCGACATATGGGAAGAATTTTGTCGCATTCTCCACCCATAAAACGGCTTTTTTTATTCGATGCTTCCATCACACGATCTTCACCGACTTGAATTCCGTAAACCGCTGTTCTAAACGGTTCATCGTCGTCGCTACCCAATTTTGTAAGGAGGACTTCATCCCCGACCTTGACCGTTCCGTTGACTTGTCCGGCAACGACCATATCTGGTGAGTCTTTTGAAACAGAGTATACATATTCAATCCCCACAGTAAACACACGTGGTTCTTCAGTTTCTTTTCGTTCTTCAACTTTTTTTGGAGCAGGCTCAACTGCTGCTTGCTCTTCCTTTTTTTCTTCTGGTTGAACCGGTTTTTCTTCTACTTTCGGTTCTTCTTTTTTACGAGAAAATAAATCTTTAAATCCCATGGTAAATCCTCCTGGTGGTTAGTAGTTCTATTATAGCATACTTTTACTGTTTGTTTTCACCCTTTTTCACGATGGCCACAACATAGTGCACCGTTACTTTTGAGAGCGGATGAGAGGTGCTATAGGCCTTATCTTCGGCACTTGCTCCCCAGTATAACGGCGTCATTTCGAGTAAATGACGATAGGTTTCTTCGGTTAAATCGACCGTGTAACGTACCTCTTCAAACGTGACTTGAGGGCATTCGGACTGCACGCGTTCTAGGATGTCCGCATTCGAATACGTTTGTTTTTCCGGATTCGAACGGTAGAGCTGTTGGCGTAACTCCGCTAAATAATCGTTGCCAGGGATGACTTTAACGAGCGTCCCTCCTGGAGCCAATACGCGCATAAACTCTTGGTAGTTCGACGGCGTTAAAATATTTAAAAGCGTCCCACAAGATTCATCCGCAAATGGCAAGTTCGCCAAGTCTCCTAAGAAGAATAGCGCTTGGTTTCCAAAATGAACCGACGCTTGATGGATGCCTTCTTTGGCGATATCCATTCCGCATAAAGGTGCCTTCACGCGCTTTAGAGAACCACGATAAATGACTGCCTTCCCCACATCCGATATCGACAATAAACTTCTCTTCGTCTGCCGAAAGATGCGGCAAGATTGCCTCTAATAAAGGCTCAAAGAACCCACTCTGCGCCAGTTCATAGCGATGATGGAAAAGAGTCGCATCATAATCCGTATTCGCATTTTGCTTCATCAGATGCAAGGTTCCTTTTTTCGAAATATTAAATCGGTGCCCCTTCCCGCAGACGACGCTATGATTCTCGGCAGAAACCATCGCATCATGGCAATACGGGCAACGAAAGGCATGTAAGTGTTGGTTGATGAATTGCTCGGCCCAATCAATTTTCTTAATGGCCGCATTTGGTGCTTCCTGTTTTGTCATTCGATACACTCTTTCTCGTTTTCTCTGTTTCAGTATAGCACATTCGCAACCAAATGCTGGAAACAGTCTATTTTGAGAATTTTTAAGAGAGTGCTACAATGAATTTACTCGAAGAAAATGGAAAAGGTGAAGGAGAAGAATTATGACACAAAAAATTCCAGTTACAATCGTCAGCGGCTTCCTTGGCGCTGGGAAAACGACTTTAATCAACAAAGTTTTAAAAGAAAAACACGGCGAACATATCGCTGTTGTCATTAACGAATTCGGCGAAATCGGTGTAGACCATCAATTCGTACTTGACGTTGAAGAAGAAATCTATCAAATGGATAACGGCTGCCTCTGCTGTACTCTTCGTACAGACATTGCCGATATGTTGAAATCCATCTTTAATGGTGAAAGAACAAAACGGCATTCGCGTGGACCGCGTGTTATTCGAGACAACAGGTCTTGCTGATCCAGCTCCAATCGCACAAACATTTATTAACGTGCCATTCTTAAACGAGCACTTTATCTTAGATGCGGTATTAACGGTTGTGGATTCTAAAAACTTCCTATACCAAACAGCGCATCAACCTGAACCAGCAAAACAAGTTGGGTTCGCGGATAAAGATTTTTCATGTCAAAACATAGCTTAGTAGACGAAACGATTTACGCAAAAGTTGTAAACGAAGTTCGTAGCATCAATGCCTTTGCTGAAATCCAAGACCTTGACGCACGTCCTGTTCATATGAGCGACATGTTCGGGCTTGAATTGTTCTACGCATCTGAGAAGAAAATCTTAGAAATGCAAGAACACGCCGAAGAAGAATATTGCGAAGAATGTGGCCATACACATGCGCACGGTGACCACGATCACGAGCATCACCATCATGACCACGACCACCACGATCACGACCATGAGCATGAACATGACACCATGACCATGACCACGAACATCATCATCACCATAGTCATAGCCACCATAGCGGTATTAACTCATTCGTTATCGAGACTGATAAACCTTTAGTTCTCGCAAACATTAACGAATGGTTGAACGAACTTGTCTATATTTACGGGCCAGAATTATACCGTTACAAAGGAATCTTGAACGTGGAAGGATTAGATTACCAAATCATCTTCCAAGGAGTTCAAATGAGCTTTGATATCTCAAGAGGTCGCGATTGGAATGATACAAAACGCGGCTCAACATTGGTCTTCATCGGAAAGAACCTTCCAGAAAACCAATTACGCGAAAGCTTTATTGCTTGTACTGAAAAATAAATCAAACGAAAAGGCCGTCCTGCTTGGACGACCTTTTTCTTTTCATTCTTCTCCAACTTCATTACTTAATCAGATACCGTTTCTCTGAAGTAATAGCCATCTTTATCCTCTACCACAACAGAGTAGTAATAATTTCTATTAGAGTTACTGCCTCCGAAAGATAATTCAATAGATTTTGATGCTGGAAATGATAAATACTCGTTGATTTCTGGTAGATTCACATCATAATTTATCCCAAAAGAACCATTCATCGAATTATAGTGTTTTCTCTTTCAATTTCAGTGTTGATAGAAAATCTTTATTTATAGTAATTTTCTGGAATAAGAAGGATTGTTGCGGCCAAAGTTTAAGGGCTTCTTTCTCATCGTCGAAAACAAATCCGTTATCGCGATATTCCACGTTTATAGTTTTATATTTTTCCCCACTATTGATATCTTGCAGAATAAGAGTTCCTCGAATCGGTTCTTCCTTCTTTACTCCATCCATCTCAACGGTCACTAAATATTTCTGTTCATTTTCTTTATAATCATAAACTTGATAAAGTTTAAACCCATTCGGAAACTGTTCAAATAGTTCCTCCAAATTCTGAGTTGGATAAACACGACTAACTTCCGTTCCAATTCGTTTTTCTAAGTATGCACGATTGTTCCGTGGACTCCATGTGAGAAAGAATATTATAACTCCTAGAAAGAGCATGCTTCCCCAAAATATTTTTTGTCTCAAAGTTAATCCTCCCTTGATTCTCTACCCTCATTGTATCATTTACATAAAAGAAGGCCAAGACTCCTCTTGACCTTCTTCGTTTAGTTTTTTATTTTCCAAGTTCATCCAATAGTTCTTGGTGTTTTTGTCTCCATTCAGCCTTCTCTTCTTCGGTAATTTCACGAAGGACGCGGCATGGATTACCGACCGCAATCACATTACTTGGAATGTCTTTTGTCACCACAGAGCCAGACCCGATGACCGTATTATCACCAATCGTCACTCCTGGATTCACCGTCACGTTGGCCCCGAGCCATACGCTATTGCCAATCGTAATCGGAATTCCAAATTCTGGACCCGCATTGCGCGTTTCGGCATCGGTTGGGTGTCCCGGCGTCACAAGCGATACGTGCGGACCGAACATGCAGTTGTCCCCAATCGTAATCGGAGCTACATCTAATAATGTACAGTCAAAATTTGCATAGAAGCCTTCGCCAATCGTTGTATGAACTCCGTAGTCCACATAGACGGGTTGTTCCATGTAAATCTTTCTCGCCTGTTTTTCCAAATAACTGTTTTAATAATGCGCGTCTTCCTTCGAAATCATCGAAGTCCAAACGATTGTATTGTTGCGCTAATTTTTCCTTTAATCGATAAGTCTCTTAGCCCTTCTGTGAGACGGAATATAT
>BNJS01002272.1_pt1 | contig 52775 bp, 63 predicted proteins | sample 8540461 | NCBI WGS metagenome assembly BNJS01 (sample SAMD00202454, study PRJDB9452) | human saliva metagenome | isolation source: human saliva | place: Japan
AGAAGTACGACGCGACCGTCCCACGTATTGATGAGATGAATTGGTGAAATAAACACAGAAACACGGCGGAATGCCGTGTCATTTTAATTCTCTAAATGAATTCACTCAAATTATAGGTGGAAGAATGGTAAAATTTTTTCACTTACAGCGGTCAAATGATGAAATTACTAATCAGAGACAATTAGACTCTTAAAAACAAGCAGACTCAAACTAGAAGAAAAATTAGAATTTGTTACATGATGATAATGTGTTAACAAAAATACTCTGAAACAAGATTCATGATTGAAATATTAAAAGCGATATTATTTATCTATTTGCAAAACACTATTTAAAAATCTGAAATAAAAGATTCAAATTTGCTGATTTCGAATTAAAAGAAATAACAGAACATAAAAACAACAGATAAAAGTAATACCTATCAAAATCTCAATGAAGATTTGCCACATTTTGGTACATTACACACGAATCTTTCTGTAAAGAATTTGAGAAATGTCGTTTGACTCATCTGATCCAATTAAATTCTCTTTTATAAGATTATCTGATAAACTATCAAAGAAGAGCTCTGCCCTCAAGATAAATTAAAGAAGAAGTTCATTCTCAACATTCGATTGAAACATTAACTACAATTCTTATTCCACATTCAAAACTTTCAGATTTGTATACACGAACTAGAATAGATAGAAAAGAAAATGATTATCTTTCCAGCAGAAAAATTTACTGAATAGTAAATATTATTTAGATAAAATTTTTATAATGGAGATAGACAAAGTGGAAAAACATCTTTACCAAAAATTATTTTTGAATATATAGTGACAGTTTCAACCTATATTTAAGAAATAAAAAGATTAATTCTCAAAATATAGAAAAGGCAATTCACAACAAATAACCATTTCAACACTATAAAACACTAACCATAAAAATAAAGAAGAAAATATAGTTGTTATAATTCTGATGATTTTCATAAACTTTCGACAAAATTACAAAATACTGTTAAAAAATTGTAAGTACACTGGAATTGAAGGTACACATTTGATGATATTTGATATTAGTTCGAATGATTTCACAGTAACAAGATTCACAGTAACCTTTCAAACCTTCTTTAAGAAATGAGCTTATAACAGAGTTTATAGAATCAAAATCACTCTATAGAGTTTAAATACAGAATGATAAATTAAAGAAAATTAGAGTGAAATTCGAATCTTATTGATATCTGATTTAGAGTTTAGATAGAGATATAGAATGTATTCCCGCATTTCTCTGTATATTTTAATTATCCTCAGTTCTTCAACTGATGCTATAACAGATTCGATATATACTATGTCTTCTTTGATCATTGTTACTTAATTTTGCTAATTCAATTAGCTTTTCAAAATTGTAGATAAGTAATGATCGGATTGTGTCTTATTTAAACTTTTGTCTTGTACTATGTATCTTTTAAAAAGTACCGAAGTATCAAGTAAAGTTTCAAATTGTACGATTATCAAATGATTATAAAATCTTTGACTTGAAGAAATCTAAGTTTGGCCTAGCCAAAACTGGATTGTTGAAAAAAAGCAACTCTTCTAACTATAATTTTTTATATGGTATCTACTTATTTATGCTTTTTGGGCAATATCATCCCAATGCTTTGACATCTTGATGACGCTTCTAGAGACATTATTTTGAATCTGGTTCACACAGAACAGAATGTGGCACGCCTTTGTTATTTTCTAATATTTAGCAAAGATCAACACGTTAATAGAATGTTAAACTATAGCTTAAAATTCATTTAGTGATTATACAGAAACAACACTTGATTACTGTAAGTTGGGTAATTTGATAACAAATTAATGAATTATCTAATATTGATTACAGGATAGAACACTGAGAAAAACGAAAATCGAATTGAATCCAGAGACAGATTGGGAGAGAAAATGTACTCAAGAAGAGATAACACAGAGATAATTGAGAAAAACAAGCTCACAGACAAAATCAAGTTAGAAATGCAAATTCAAACCGTAGAGTAATTGGAGTAATTCTTAAGAACGAATACGGGTCAATAAAAAACAAGATTTTAATAAAATACTAAAAAATACAGTTGATGCTAATTTAAGACACCTCTTTTTATTCAGATTGTCTCCGATAAAGATTTTATACTTTTCACAGAGAACTTTATTTCAAAAAAGTTGATAAAGAATAAATGAAGATAAACTAAGAAAAGATATTCATGACATACTTGAGTATGAATTTTGCTACTATATATTCACTAATTATGAAAACTGCTTTCATCAATTGGTTTCAGAACCTATTTCTCATTATTTTCCAGAAATGATAGAAATATAATAATAATCCTAGCTATATTAATAAAAGTTAGAACTACAATATAAAAAACAATTCTCCGGAAAAATCTTGAATGATAGAAACAATAAAAATATGTCACGTAGCTCGTACCATATTAATTTAATGGTTGTTAATCATATATCACGGCATTCCTTTAGCTATCAAGAAAAAGCTAGAATAAAAGAAAATTGGGTTAAACCTAATTCACTCCTTAAACGAGAACAACACATAAAATCAATCGAAAATAAATAATATACAAGTTAAAATCTTTGAACCCACCTAGCGATGCCATCGGTTGGGTAGTAAAGGAGTCTTTAGTTTTTCGATTGCTTCTTTCCAGCCTCCATATAATAAACTCAGACTTAGTTGAGCTTATTACTATATCTTCTGTGTCGCATTAATAAAGCAAATACCCAAACCATTTCCTAGTCTGGACGACGACATTAAATTGGAAATATGCTCTGATCCTAACTTTTGGCCTTGAGAGTTTGAAATAAATGACCTGGCGGCCAGCCATGGCGGAGATCTCTTCCAGACCATCAGGCTGGAAGATTGAAGGTAGTAAAAATCTTCTTGAAATTGATAGTAGTTCTGGAAAAATAGTCAAATTAAGTTCTTCATTGGACTGATAATCATCTGCGCCTCTAGAGCTTGTATCCGAAAAATCTGATGGATATCAGCCTTTGCCTAATGGTCACATCACTGCAGGATCTTACTGTCAGATGAAGACGGTAGCAGTAATCTCAGTCAGCCTTTTCTGATTAGAAGGTGAATTCCGATAGAACGCTGGCTGTAGAAACACCTGAGTAGCTGGTTATCTCCTGTCTATCAAGCTGGGTCAGGCGACTGATACATAGTTCTTTTTGGCTGAACGGTGCTGTGTTCAGAGAGGAAAAACCCAGCCCACCTAGCCCCCGATCTGAAAGTCACGAGCCGACTGATAGGAAGATAAGGCGATCGGTCATGATAAGCCTCAGCCCTCAAATGAATGGCCTCAGTTGGCTAGCTTCAGAACGATGGCACGGGAGAGTCTAGTAAGGCTGATCCTTAAAAACAAGAGAGCAAAGCCAGCAATCTCTGATGTGGTCAATCGTCAACTGGAAATTCTCTTCTTTAGAATTTGGGGATCGTCAAGGGAAATCAGACCATAAGCGATCGACAAAATCACTCTAAAAACGCCAATCATCCCGGATAGCACCGCCCTGATACTGAACGAAAAAGCTGAACGACGATTTAACTGTTAGTAGGTCCGATTTTTTCTGTGAATGAAGGCAAAAGAACTCCTGCTTGGAATAAGCAAGGGAACACGCTGACATTTTACAAAAGCGTCAGAGTCAAATGGCGACACCACACAGCCATTCTCGGAAGACCAGCTCAATCTCTATGCTGTCTAAATCTCAGGGAAGAATTTGCAATTCCCCAAACCGTAGCAATGGGCCTGATAAAACATGAACATTACTTTCCATCAATACCAATGAGCATGAAACAAAGCTGCAGGCCTGACTCCCATTTCTTTTTAGGGATGTCAAGGAGTTAAAGTGGGCCAAATCATAAATGGAATGGATGCCTAGCTAACTAAGACAATTGGCTGTTCAGTGGCCGATGCCCCAAAATCTGTCATGGTCGGAATAGTCTGAACTTTACTAGGAACATTCTCGAGGACAGTTGACTCACATCTTTGTGTTTGACTAATGTCAAGGCTAAAACTTAGCGAGAAGAGGATTATGGCGTTATCAGGCCGATCGATGCATAAATCCAGTCTTCTTCAGATAGCTGTTGAATGTGGGCAGCCAGCAGGTCCAGTTTGGTCCTGCGGTCCAGCATCTGATCGGTCAAGTAGTTGATAGGCTTATCAAATCTAAAGAAGCCCTCATCGATTGGTAGAAGAAAATGTCATCAGGAGCTACCAAAATCCTGAAAAATCTTTTTAGTTTCATATTTTCTGGATGTAGTAGTTCATATGAGGTGGGACCAGTAAGGTCTTTTGAGCAGCGTCTTCAACCAGCCATAATCGGCTGTGATAAACGGTCCTGCTTGCAGGCAGCAGCATGGTTGAACTTTTACGAGTGTGGACATCGAAGGAAGATTATAGCTTCGGCTGACATTTTGGCTACGAAATTCTTTTTAAAGGAGAATTGTAGCTAGTATCGATCCAGCAGCATTTTCAACTCGGCTCATGACGCAGAGTAGGGTTTTAAGGGTCAAGACCAGAGCAATACATTCAAGAGGCATAAAACTTTTCATATCCACAAGCAATGTCTGAACGAGGCTCGCGTGAATAATCCGACCGGAGACCATCACTTACACACCTCAATCGGCTAAGAAAATGTCGCTACGATACCAACAATGCTAGGCTGGTCTTCATAGGGAACAAGAGATCCTCATAGTCAGGATTGATGAACTCTGGGCGTAGGCCTTCAGCTTCATATTGAACTTTTTTGATATAGGTCTTGCCATTCCACTTTGGAGCATAGACCGCCCATCATCAATCAAATCCTGTCTGTTTCATACAAAGAACGCTAGAGCCGTTGGGATACTTGAAATCATAGAATCCCAAGAGACCCAGGATGCAAAATCGCATGCTGGATATCTTGATCAAAGTAGACTGTTTCGTAGTCTGTCTCATTGTCATAGTAACTGTGCCCCCCACAGCCAGTAACGGATAGACACACAGGGCTGTGAGAGAGCTAACCTTGCTCTGTCTCTCTAGGAGCCGACTATTGAGCTGAAGTCGACTTCCTTTATGGGGTAGAGTTAGTAAAGGATGGAATTATAGAGCCTTTGAGTCTCATCTACAAAGTAGTTCTCTTGGACTGTGAGATGGGTAGATAACTTTCTGAAATTTGATTTAGCGTGAGGTTCTGCCAGACCATTTTCCCAAAAAACTGGGAGTAAATTTTCGAGATGCCTGGCTCTTAGTAAATGGAAGAGACTGATCAAATTAAGCTCTAGCATCGTTTTTTTAATTTTCATGCGAAAACATATCCACACCTCTATATAACATTTAAAAAGTTACATATAGTATACCAGGAGAGTAATTGAGAAAAGCAAGTTCTTTGTGAGTATTTTCACATTCTTAGCAAAAGAATGCTTAGTAAACTGTAAGGAGAATATAACCCAGGAGGTAGAGAGATCTTTTCTGCAGCAGCAAAAACGATCATGACAGAAAGTTGCCGCCGTTTCGCTTGGGCCAACTTTTGGTATAAAAGATGACTCTTTTCACTGATTTACTCCCTGAGATAGTGGTGCTGTTATGCAGTGCAATCTGTTTTTTCATCCAGGAACCTTTTGCGAGGCGTAGCTTTTCTGTTACTGTAGCTGTCCTTCCTTTTCTTTACTATCTGTCATGAATCGCCATATTAAAAGTTTTATAGAGCAGCCTCTGGCATGATATAGAGCAGGAGTTTAGCTTCTATATATAGGACAGACTTTCGTGTCGTTAAATGGAATAATAATTCCAGATTTGACTTCTGAATATTGTGGCAATCATGACAAATGAAACTTTTATATTATGGTTATGGCCGGTCAATATAAGGCTGTTGATCTTGGCGGATAAAACTGGACTGTATTCATTCATCAATTTTGCTCAAACTAAAAAGCAGAGCCTTTGGCTTGTGGTCGCTTCTTTTACTCTTAAAACGTTGCCTCTTGTCTGCCTGTATGTTATAATACTTTTTATGAGAGTTGTTGCAGGTAAATACAGAGCGCCTCAGACTTTGGATAGTAAGACATGACTGGAATGAAACTGAGGTCGGGGACGTTGATGCTGGATATTGTTGCTTGGAGCGAGTTTTTGCTGCTATAAACCAGATTGCCTCAGTGGATCAAAACGCGGAGAGGAAAACTCCCGGGCCTGATACTGTGGGCGGGAGGACTGGGGATGGGAGTGCTGGGTTGAACTTGGTTCAGGGTGTATGTCAGATAGGATGGATTGTTGGGATCTTTTGACCCGATCACTAAGGGCATATGGATCTGACAGGCCAATGGGCTCTTTGTTAAACTCTATGTAGGAATTTTCTATAATCAGGAAAGTCTGGATTTTCAAGTTGAGCTCGGAACGGATGAGTCAAGCGCTACAGCATTTGGATAATGTGGAAGTGATCCTTCTCAAAACGAATTGGCGGTGACAATAGCTAGCAGGAGAATTGGAGCCTGGAACCTTTGTACGTAGTCTACGTAACAACCAAGATCTAGATTATGAAACAGTATGAATTTTCAACCAAATTAGATAGTGAGCTGGAGACGATTTTCTTGTTGAGTAAACTGGCTTATCAATATATCAGTTCTTCACGCATTCATTGAGCTGATTGCTTTAAGCAGAACATAACACCATACGTACCTCAAAGTGTTGTCAGAGAATAGAGAAGGGGTTATATAGTTAAGATTTATAAATGGCCCGATTATTATTTTTAACGCTAATTTTCAATACAGTCGTTTCTTCAACAGTTCTTCTGTATTATATTGAGGGTACCTGGTGGAGCGAAGATATTCGCCATGTTTTGAAGGTTAACCAGCAGATGATAAGGAGCGTGGGTGCTTATGAATTTGTGACGAAGTTGGCGTCAGCGCGCGCAACACGCACATTTGAAATTACATACTTGGTTGACAGATTTTACAGATGTTGCTCAGCTGAGGAATTATTGGGGAGGTTCATCGATCAAGAATATATTGATTAATCAGTTTACATGGCAACATCACAGAATGCTTGGCCAAATGTCAAAGAGGCAAAACAGCCGAAAAGACATTGATGAAGTACTTGGGAGTCTGTAACCGCCGCGATATCAGAAAGGATTCGGCACCAAGGGAATCTTGAACATTGCTGATACAGTTACGGCTGTTAATGATGAACATTTGACAGCTCTATGAAGAATTAATAAAATACGTTAATTCACCAAAATTAGGAGATAAAAGGTTAAAGTGACCTATGAGGAGGATGGACAGAAAAGTCTGCAGGAAAGATCATTAAACTTGATAATGGGAAAACAGATTGGTATCGGCCTGATATGAGATCTGAACTAAAAAGAGTAACTAGTGATATTCCGATTGAATTTGCAACAGAAGGAGTTGAGTGGCCTAGTGCAGGTCTTTATGTTGTTTAGCTATTTATACGCAGCTTGCAGATCCGACTTTTGCAGGATGGCATATAACACTTGAGGACTGGAAACATCAATCGTGAGGTCAAGTTGGCGATATTGATGGCATTGGCCAAAGAAAGTTGTTTCTGCTGCTAAAGCGGAGCTAGCATCTTCTTTGTAAATAATCCTGTGACAGAGAGATGAAAAAGCAAATCCTAAAGCTAAAACAAACTATGAGACTTGCACTAGAAACCTTAAAGGTAAAAACAGACATGAAGATTGTTCCTGTTAAGACTTTGCAGAAGCTATTGATATCGAAAAATCACAAGAAATAAAGCTGAGACATGATTGTTTCAGTTTTTATTTATTCTAATAGATATGTCAAAATTACGAAATTATCTGACTTTTCTCAGAAACCAGCTTTTTAGAGCAAGCAACTTAAATCTATCTTCTTACACTTAGTATAATAGAAGTTATCTAGATAAGTGAAAGAAAATATATAAAGAAATTGCTCCAGAGCTTTATAATTACAATACTACAGCCTGAATTTGAACGGAGTTGGTTCACAAGTGTTAACAGATGAAATCCAGTTTGAATTGGTAGAGAATTATCAGGATGCTTTTGATCTTGGCCTTTAACCAGCGATTTTCAGAGATTTTGACAAAGTTGATTTCATTGTTGTGAGTGAGATTGAGCGTGATCAACTACGCCTGAAGTTTTATCAAGATGAAAAGCCAGAGCGATGTTAAGATTAACCGATTCCAGAAGATTATCTACTCAGTATTGTAATTATGAAAAAAACATGCCTATTTTGTATTAGAAAATAGGCAGCCGAAATTGACTCTTTGATAAAAACACCATAACAAAGTAGATCAAGATTCAAGTTCGAAACGTCGTTCAAGCGTTCTACTGGACGTCAGCGCAGATCAAGGTTCGGAAAAACGTCCACATCATCAAGGTAAAGTCGACAAAGGGTACAACGTCATTTTGTCATTCGACGAAATAAAGGAAACATGGAGCCATCTGACATAGCTTAACGCGTCGAGAAATGCTTGGATAGGTACAGGAAATCGGGAGAAAAGGAAATTCCGTGCTGCTTAGTTGGAATTGGCTCTATCTGTCAGCGATGTCCAATCTTTTTGAGGAAACAAGCCAATCTTTCCAAGGACGGTGCCAAGCTAGAAGATCAATTTGTTGTCAATCCTCCTGAAACAGTATTGTACAAAGTCGGCTGATGGTGCAGTCAGGAAATATCTTTTGAGCTTCGGATGGTATGCTGATTGAGACAGTACTCGTGCATCAGCACTATGGACTTCTGTCTGCGTGACCTTCGTTGGCACGCAATATCGGCTGTACCTTCTGTGCTTCTGGTTTGATTCAAAAAGCAACGTGATCTTAATAATGGTTAGTGTGGCTAGTTAGCTGGTTCAAAAGTATTTTGATGAGCGTGGTCAGGATGAGCTGAGACCAGCCACTGTAAATAGTAATGGGAATCAGTGAACCTTTGACCTTCTTGATAATGTACTCAAGTTGTCGAACTTGAAGTCAATGATGACAAGGATTGGCTATCGGTGCTCGTCATATCACAGTATCGACTAGACCACCGGCTCATAAGTTGACTTTGCCAATGAAGGTGTACAGGTCAATCTAGCATTATCCCTCATGCTCGAACTAATGATTTGCCCGGACCAGCATTATGCGGATTAACCAGTCCTTCCCTATTGAAAGAAGCTTTTTGCGGCTATCAGATACTATATGAGACGACGAACCGTCACGTCTTGAGCCAGCACCGAACCCCATCATGCTCAATGAGGGTCAATGACGGGTAGAGCAGGCTAAAGAACTGGCTGGGTTAGCCAAAACATCAAAAAGCATCATATGTCAATCATTCCTTACCATCCAGATTAGTGAACATGTAGCTGACCATATCCCTAAGGCGATATGATGGCCTTCTACTGCGATACCTCGAAGAAGAAAATGGGATCAACTGCCCAGTTCGTCGAGACACGGTACGGATATTGATGCAGCCTGCAGTCAGCTGCGTTCTAATACTATGAGCGTGATCGCGAGAAAGCCTTGATAGAAAATGTTCAATATGGGAATTACACGACTGGATGGTGAGTTGACAGCTCAGGACAGGTTACTGGTAGCAGGAAACTGGTTTTATTTCTTGATGCTTTTTTGTACAGTATTACTTTATTCCTCAGAGTTCAGACAGACATACAAACTCCTGGTATTCAGTATTTTTAGTCAGTTGTGGTCTTGCTTGTTCAATTTGATTTTCTTGAGAGGGTGCGGAGGCGAAAGATTGTATGGCTTTCAAGGCTTTGGGATGAGTTTATCATCAAGTGGCACCAGTTACGCTGGATCTTCTCATCAGCGCCAATCGAGTTTTGAGGATTGACGACCTTTCGGACAAATACTTTGGGTGGCTATATCTGGCTTGGCGAATTTTCAATTGCTCGCAAAAATAAAAGATTCTAAACAGCATTTATCTTGATCCGTCATACCACGACGATCAAGATTTTTAGTTGGCAACTAAATAAAATAATAAGAAAAGAACTCAAATAATAAGTATATATGAAAAAATGATATCTATAAGAGTAAATGGAGGAGGGCGCATTCAAATGAAAAGGTTAACCAAAACAACATTTGCAACAACAGCTGCTAACAGTATGGGACACTTAAAATCAAGTAAAAGCAGATGATATTTCAACCGAACAAAAGTCAGGCTAGTCAGGAGAGGTAACGAAGACATCGTTGAGCAGGCAGCGATTGAGCAAGCCAGAAAGACTCAAGCGGCTGTAAATTCACAAAGAAAAGTTATGAAGCAGAGAAAGCTGTAACAGGGGCCCTAGTGGTGGCTAAAGGCTAGCATCGGCGGCCCAACAGCTGTTAAGAAAATGTGGAAAGTAAAACAACAGCTGAACAAAGCTAAACAATCGCTTTAGATACTGCAAATAAAAAGTGAGAACACAAACTGCAGCCGAAAAAGCAGCAACAGCTAGAATCAAATGATGCAGCTCAAAACAGTGACGAAAAAGGATTTGAGAAGAAGCTGTGGAGAAAAGGTGCAAGGGCAGAAGCATCAGAGGGCTCTGAGGCAAGCTACGCAGGCACATAATATCGACGGAACAGGGGCTACAGTAGCGGTAGCGCTAGCTCAAACAGCAAGTTAGGCATGACATAGGTGTAGTAGATAATAAAACAGCTTTAAGAGTAGCGCAAAAGGAAGCAGATAGTAGTCGTCAAGCGATATCGATCAAGCTTCCGCTGTGAGAGGCACAGCTCACACGTAGAAGTGGCTGCAACAAATGTTCAAACTGCTGCTGAGTCAAGAGCGCAATCTGCAACTACTGCTTTGAAAGAGGCAGAAGCTAAATTCAAAAGCAGTGCAGAATCCTCAATTGCTCAGAAAGTCAGCGTGACTCTACAGTAGAATACAATTACGAACAATTTGCCCTGAAGATTTTCGAACAGAGGTAACCTTGTGTTTGCAGTTGAGTTTAATTAATCAAGTTCGTAAACAAGGGCACTCCTTTCAAGTCATGTGTGGATCAGCACTTGCTTTAGCAGATGCTGTTGGTAAGGAATATCTTGCAGATGATTGGAACTGGGATCAGAAATTACGTCAAGGTCATAGTGCAGTAGCTGTCAATCGAGCAGCAGAAGCGTTTGGTTTGAAACCATCTTTACCTATACTCAAAACAGCAGGACAACAGTATTATGAAAATATGGTGACTTATACACCAACTATTGCCAAAATATATGTCTTTACTTGAGTGCCAAGAAACATGTTTACGTTATATGATATCATTTATGACTTGAATGGTGAGATAGGATCACGCTGTATCAATTGCAGGCGTGGTGCCTGGATGGAGTATTCAGCTGATGTTTATTATGGTTATATCTTTTGGTTCTCGTCCAGGTGCGTCAGGAGTGGGAGCTTTGGAATACATTTCTTGGTGCAAATAACTATAGTGACCAAGATGCATCTAAGTTTGATAAAGCAGCTACCTATTCGCCAGCCAAACATGAATTCCACATAGGTATAGCAATTGAAGTCGGCTTATGAACAGCAAAAGCAACTGATACACAGAGTAAGTCACGTTTAGAACAAGCTAGGTAGCACTTCGTAATGCAAATGATCCGTTGTAACAGCAACAAATCTTCAACAAGCGAAATTTGTGACCCGCTGAACTCCTGCAGCACCTTCTGGCTTTGGCTGAAATAAAACGAATTGAGGAAGAGTCAAGTAGAAGAAACAAGCGCAAAACTAAAATCGAGCCGAGCGCCGATGCTCTAGCTAAAGCTCAGGCTTGTGATACAAAGCTAAAGCAGATTTGGTAGTTAAAATCAGTTCTAGGCAAAAACATAACCAGAACTTCCAGCGTAGCTCAAGAAGCATTGAGGTGGCTACGAAGCTGTTGGGGCTGAATCAGTCAAATGCAGCTAAGCAGACTTTGGCTACTAAACAAAATGAAACAATTGAAACCCAAAAAGTTATGAAGGCTTTGTCTAATCAACCTCAAGCTTTGAGAGAGCACCGGGAGATCGACTTGCAATTGCTCAAACTATTTAGCCTCTAAAACTTCCAAATCTTAAAATGCTCAAGCTCTTCTTGGCAACAGATTTCAAATACCCAGCTCAGGCTCAAAAATGACTCTCGCAGCGCCTACAAAAAAGCAAGTTGGATGAAGGTATATATAAAAAAATGGCCGGAAGGCGAAGAACAATCAACACCAGTTGCCTCGATAGTACCGACACCCGGCACAAGTCGAGTCCAGCACCGAGCCAAGCCAGCGCCAGGAAGTCCGGAGTCCAGCGCCGAGTCCGAGTCAGCGCCAAGTCCGAAATCCAGCACCGGGGTCAAGTCCAGCACAAGCCGTAGCGCCAGTCGAGGTCAGCGCCAGTCAGGTCCGGCACCAGGCCCAGCGCCATCTATCAATTCAGGTGCGGTTTATAATAATGAAAAGTCTAGTAGATGTGACTACTGAGTTAGAGTTGCGGGTTCTAATGAATACTTTGAGAGCAGCTGATGGGGAGGCTAAGAAGGTTCCCTGTCCAGGCGCTTAATGGCAAAAGAATATGATGCGTTTAACATTGTATTAAAAAATAAAAACGAAAATGTTCAACCAACAGATTGATGCAAGTAACCTTGCCTGTTTGGATCGTCAGTTGAAAATGTATTGTAACCCGCGACAAAATACCATGAAACTGCCAGTTTTAGTCAACATGGAACTTCTGTGAGTTTTTGACAGGACACTTTAAGTGTCTATGCTGGCAATTTCTAAATCTGATGATACTGCACACTTGCAAATGCTCACTTAAATTGTTATAACAACTGTTTCAGGACAAAAATCTACACAAATGAAATTAACTGCTTTACCAAAAACAGGTGAAAATAAATCAGAAGTTGCCTTTATGGGATTACTTGCAAGCTTTATCTAAACTTGTTTGTATTAAAACAAAAAGAACGATAATAATTTATGATATGAAAACACCCTTTATCCTTGTTGAATAAAGTGATTGTTCTAATCTGACTCTGAAATAATCAATGCTATCAACAAAAGAAGCTTTCAACTCATAAAGAATATAAAGAAAGATTGGTTAAGTTTCTATTTAATTAAAGAAAACAGTACCTTTGAAAAGATGGTATTATCATAAATCTATTAAATGGCTTAATCCCTGGATGCTGAAGTGGGCTTTGGTTTCCGCTTCGGTAAAGAGTAAAATTGTTGATAAAAATAATAGTTACTCGCCTAGCTAAAAGACAGGGGATGAAAGCATCCTGTCTTTCTTTTTTTTTCTAAGCAAAAACAAACGAGGCCGGAGAGACTAGCGATTTAAGATAAGTAGCAAGGAATCTCACAGCCAGACTAAAAATAGCGAACAGGAAACAGAAAGAAAAAGTCCTTAGCTCCGATACCGAATATTATAAAAGAAGGCTAAATCCTAGGGCTAAAAGAGAAACATGGATGATGCCGGTAATCATGGTTAGTAATGGCCGATCATCGAGAATTGTTCCAGGCTCCTGCTTTGATCAGCATAGCAATGATATTACATGCCATAGTAAGTAATAGAGTTGTTGATAGAAATTGTACAAGTGAGTGACCGAAAAGACCACTTAGTACATTCAAAAATAATAAATTGTATAGGGAAGCTTGACTCACAAAAGCGGCAACAGGGAATTGATTCACGGTTGAGGAAAAATGAGATCAAATCACGCGTTATACAATCTTTCCACGGAGCATTTACAATGACCTTGGGGTGATAGAATGATCTGGGTAGCGATCAATCACTAGTCTGAAAAACCCCGTAATACCGATTAGAAAAGTATGAATTCCAAAGAATCATACCTATTTATTCGTAATATTAAAAGAAAAATTCTGAAATTTTTGCAACTTTTCTAATCAAAAGTCTTTTTGAATCTTTTGTCTTGACTTTCTTATTTAGAAGCATTATAATTAAATCATAATTCAAAAGATTAGAATCATTATAAATAAAAACGAGGTAAATACAATGACACAAGTAAAAATGGTGCAAAGAACTCGACGTAGCTACTTTCAGCAATCAAAAAGGCTTTGCCAAAGACTAAGGCTATTCTTAACCAAGTAGTGGCAGACCTTTATACAGCTCATATCGCTCTTCACCAAGTTCACTGGTATATGCGTGGCGCAGCTTCTATGGTTTGGCATCCAAAAATGGATGAATACATGGAAACTTTGGATACAACCTGATGAAGTTAGTGAGCGCTTGATTACACTGGGAGGCAAGCCTTATTCTACGTTGACAGAGTTTATCCAACACAGCAAGATCGAAGAAAAAGCTGGTGAATTCAGCAAGGATGTAGAAGAAAGTCTGGCGCGTGTGATTGAGATTTTCCGTTATCTGATAGGTCTTTACCAAGAAGCTTTGGATGTAACAGACCAAGAAGGAGACGATGTAACTAATGATATCTTTGTCGGTGCCAAGGCTGACCTTGAAAAAGACTATTTGGATGCTGACAGCTGAAATTGGTCAAGCACCAGGTTTATAAAAAATAATCCATGCCAAGCAGAAAGGAAACAGGCTTTCCTTCCTGCTTTTTTTCATCTTGAAAATATGATTAAATTTTGGTACAATAAGGCTCATGAAAACACTATATGATGTTCAGCACTCTCTCAAAAAGTTTTGGCATCGTAATTCTATATGGGCAAGCGCTTGTATGATATAGAATTGATGAAAAATTGAGTTAGAGCGGATTTATGATGCAGGCTTGATGGATAAATTAGAATATTTGGAAGCTGAGGCGGTTTTACGTCGTGAACATCAGATAGAGTTAGCATATATTGAGAAGAATGGAGAATGAAATAATGACTTGGACCTTGACAGCAGTTTTAGCCGGGATATTAGCTTGGATGGGCTTTAACTATTTTTAGATTGCGTCGGGCAAAGAAAGGTTGTTGAAAATGCAGAGTTTGCAAGTTTGATCCGTCAAGGACAGCTAGTGGATTTACGGGAGCCAGCTGATTTTCACCGGAAGCATATTTTGGGGGCTAGGAAACATTCCTTCTACTCAGTTAAAAAGGAAACTTGGGGGCACTGCGTAAGGACAAGCTCAGTCTTGCTTTTATGAAAAATGCTCGTGGTCAGCTGAGTGATGAATGCAGCCTTCTCTTAAAGAAAATGGCTTTCTGAAATCTATATCTTGTCTTATGGGCTAGATAGTTGGAAGGGGAAAGTTAAAACTAGCTAATTTAGTTTGAATATGAGATAAAAGGCACAGAAAAATAATCTGTGCCTTTTGCTAATTTAGAGGATTTATTTAAGCATCAAAAACTAATGACTTTGCTTTAGATAGTTTTTAATAACCTGTAGCTCTTTTCTGATTCAAGGGGTCGGTAGTCACCTTCAGCCAAATTTTGGATCGAGTTGAAAATCTCCAAAATGAGTTCTTTTTAGGTAAGTAACTTTCACCCTATAGCTAGAAACATTTTTCTTTACTTGGTGAAACTTTCCTTCCGAAATAGTTACAGAAGCAGTGCTAAAAATAGGGCTAGTAGAATGGATCAAGAGTTGAGCTGGCTTACAAATCTTACCATCTAAGAAGCGAATGCCCTGTTGGAAAGCTTCAACGGCTTCACTGTCCAAAAGTCCATTGACATGAACAAAGTAAGTTTTATCCACGTGATATTGAGGGTGAAGTAGTTGAAAACCAAGTGGACCATTATCAGTCATTATGAGGAGGCCGGCAGTATCACGATCCAAGCGACCAACGGAGTATAGCTCATTGGTATAATCCTCTTTTCTAATCAGATCCATTACGGTTGCTTTACTGGCATCAGAGTTGGCTGTTATACAGCCTCGCGGTTTATTCATCAAAAATAACGATGAGGGGGAGCAAGAATATGTTGATTATCAAAAAGGATTTCTTGTAACCCAGTATCCACGTTTTGTCGGAGACTCTTAGCTGGAGTCTTATCAATCAAAATGGCTCTTCGTAGCAAAGCCTGTTTCATAGATTTTCGACTAATAGATGCTTGGGCTAGCAGACAGTCTAGGCGCATGGTGATTCCTTTCTAAAAGCATACGCTTATTATAAATTTTCAATGTAAGAAATGCAAATGAATGCTAGGAGTACTGATTTTTCCAATGAAAACATTTTACACTTAGCTGAACTGTGATTTTTGAATTAGACTATGGTATAATTGTTCAGTTAGAAATAAAAATTTAAATATTAGAGGAAATCATGACAAAATTAAGAGAAGATATCCGTAACATTGCGATTATCGCCCACGTTGACCACGGTAAAACAACCCTCGTTGACGAATTATTGAAACAGTCTGAAACTCTTGATGCACGTACTGAATTGGCAGAGCGTGCTATGGACTCAAACGATATCGAAAAAGAGCGCGAATTACCATCCTTGCTAAGAATACAGCCGTTGCTTACAATGGAACTCGTATCAACATCATGGACACACCAGGACACGCGGACTTCGGTGGAGAAGTTGAGCGTATCATGAAAATGGTTGACGGGGTTGTTTTGGTCGTAGATGCCTACGAAGGAACAATGCCACAAACTCGTTTCGTATTGAAAAAAGCCTTGGAACAAGACCTTGTCCCAATCGTGGTTGTTAACAAAATCGACAAACCATCAGCTCGTCCAGCAGAAGTAGTAGACGAAGTATTGGAGCTCTTCATTGAGCTTGGTGCAGATGACGACCAGCTTGATTTCCCAGTTGTTTATGCTTCAGCGATCAACGGAACATCGTCACTTTCAGACGATCCTGCTGATCAAGAAAAAACAATGGCACCAATCTTTGATACCATCATCGACCATATCCCTGCTCCAGTAGATAACTCAGACGAGCCTTTCCAATTCCAAGTGTCCCTTCTGGACTACAACGACTTCGTTGGTCGTATCGGTATTGGACGTGTCTTCCGTGGTAGTGTAAAAGTTGGGGACCAAGTTACTCTTTCTAAGCTAGATGGCACAACTAAAAACTTCCGTGTCACAAAACTCTTTGGTTTCTTTGGTTTGGAACGTCGTGAAATCCAAGAAGCAAAAGCAGGTGACTTGATTGCCGTTTCAGGTATGGAAGATATCTTTGTTGGTGAAACCATTACTCCAACAGATGCCGTTGAACCTCTTCCAATCCTACACATCGATGAGCCAACGCTTCAAATGACCTTCTTGGTAAACAACTCACCATTTGCAGGTCGTGAAGGAAAATGGGTAACCTCTCGTAAGGTGGAAGAACGCTTGCAAGCAGAACTGCAAACAGACGTATCCCTTCGTGTTGACCCAACGGACTCACCAGATAAATGGACTGTTTTCCAGGACGTGGAGAGTTGCACTTGTCAATCCTTATCGAAACCATGCGTCGTGAGGGTAGTGAACTCAGCTATCTCGTCCAGAAGTTATCATCAAAGAAGTTGATGGTGTCAAATGCGAACCATTTGAGCGTGTCCAAATCGACACACCTGAAGAATATCAAGGCTCGTCATCCAAAGTCTCTCTGAACGTAAGGGTGAAATGCTGGATATGGTGGCTACAGGAAATGGACAGACTCGTTTGGTCTTCTTGGTTCCTGCCCGTGGTTTGATTGGTTACTCTACTGAGTTCTTATCTATGACTCGCGGTTATGGAATTATGAACCATACCTTTGATCAATATCTGCCAGTAATTCCAGGTGAAATTGGTGGCCGTCACCGTGGAGCCCTTGTTTCAATAGATGCTGGTAAGGCAACGACCTGACTCTATTATGTCTATTGAAGAGCGCGGAACGATCTTTGTCAACCCAGGTACTGAGGTTTACGAAGGAATGATCATCGGTGAAAACTCTCGTGAAAACGACTTGACAGTTAACATCACTAAGGCGAAACAAATGACCAACGTTCGTTCTGCAACTAAGGATCAGACAGCAGTTATCAAGACACCTCGTATCTTGACCCTTGAAGAGTCACTTGAGTTCTTGAACGACGATGAGTACATGGAAGTAACGCCAGAATCTATTCGTCTGCGCAAGCAAATTTTGAACAAACAAGAACGCGAAAAAGCTAATAAAAAGAAAAAATCAGCTGAATAATCATCGAAAGGAGGAGTGAAAATGGTTTATTTAATTATTGGAATTTTAATTTTCTTATATTACCTTTTGCGCTCCCTCAGAGTATCAAAGGGACCTTTAATGTTTTGTCAGTTGTGCTAGCTTTGGTTTTATTTATCATTCTCTTGGTTTTGGCAGACTTTTTAAGATTTTTCAAATGCCGGGAGAAATATTTGTTGGAGTTCCTATGTTTGTTTCTAGCTTATTTTGCCTTTACGAGATATTGCATCGATTAGATAAAAAGCCTGGTTTGTTTTGATTTTTTTCAGTTGATAAAAGAAAAAGATTAAAAAGTGGTTCAAGGACTGAAATAATTCGTCCTTGGCCTTTTATTGTTACAAAAATGAAGTGAATTGTATAAGAGGCAAACTTTGCATATTTAGATTCCTATTACAAAATCATTGCAAATCATACAAAATATCACATTTTTCATAAGTTAGACAAACTAGACGTAAATAATGAGGCTCTATGACTTTTTATTTCTACAAAAAGGGTAAAATAGAATGAAGTATAATTAAAGAGGTTTCTTATGGAAAAATATAGCAAATTTTGCTAATAAAGAAAGGTCTTGGTCCTGGATTGGCCAAGTCGGGGTGAGTCAGCATGCTCGCCTTTTAGATAAATTAGGAGCCATCGTGACAGTTAACGACGGTAAACCTTTTGAGGAAAATCCTGCTGCTCAATCTTTGCTAGAAGAAGGTATTAAAGTGGTGACAGGAGGCCATCCCTTGGAGCTACTGGACGAAGATTTTGAACTAATGGTGAAAAATCCAGGAATTCCTTATGATAATGCCATGGTCGTCCGAGCTCTGGAGAAGAAGATTCCAGTTATCACTGAAGTCGAGTTGGCTTATCTCATTTCAGAAGCACCGATTATTGGTATTACGGGTTCAAATGGTAAGACGACGACCACAACCATGATTGCGCAAGTCTTGACAGCTGGCGGTCAAAATGGTCTATTGTCCGGTAATATCGGTTTTCCTGCTAGTCAAGTAGCTCAAACAGCCAGCAGCAAGGATACATTGGTCATGGAACTGTCTTCCTTCCAGTTGATGGGGATTGAAGCTTTTCATCCGCAAATCGCTGTTATCACCAATCTCATGCCGACACATCTGGACTATCATGGATCTGTTGAGGAATATGCAGCTGCCAAGTGGAATATTCAGAAAAATATGACAGCTGATGATTATCTGGTTTTGAACTTCAATCAAGATTGGGCCAAGGAAATGGCTAGCCAAACCAAGGCAACTCTTGTGCCTTTTTCAACGACTGAAAAGGTGGATGGTGCCTATTTAGAGGATGATGTCTTGACCTTCCGTGGAGAAGCGATTATGCAGGTGGCTGAAATCGGCGTTCCTGGCAGCTCATAATGTCGAAAATGCTCTGGCTACGATTGCAGTAGGCCAAACTGTGCGTATTGACAATCAGACGATTAAAGCAGTCTTGTCAGCTTTTTAGGTAAGTACATCATCTTCAGTATGGGACGTAAATGAAGTTGCCTTTTACAATGACAGCAAGTCTACTAATATCTAGCAAACCCAGAAAGCCCCTATCTGGTTTTGACAATAGCAAGGTGATTCTGATTGCAGGTGGCTTGGATCGTGGCAATGAATTTGACGAGTTAGTACCTGACCTCAAAGGTCTCAAGAAAATGGTTATCCTAGGAGTCAATCGAGCTCAGCGTGTAAAGAGAGCACTGATCAGGCTGGCGTTTCTTATCTAGATGCGACTGATGTCCGGGATGCAGACTCATAAGGCCTTTTGCTCAGCTGGAGCCAGAGACATTGTCTTGCTCAGTCCTGCCAATGCCAGCTGGGATATGATAGTAATTTTGAAGTACGTGGCGATGAATTTCTCAGCGCATTTGAAGAATTAAAAGGTTAAGATGAAAAAGATTGTATTTACAGGTGGAGGAACGGTCGGTATGTAACCCTCAACCTTCTCCTAATTCCGGAAATTTATCAAAGAAGGCTGGCAGGTCCATTATATTGGCGATAAGCATGGTATTGAGTATCAGGAAATCCAAAAAGTCAGGACTGGACGTGACCTTCCATTCGGTAGCTACGGGCAAGCTTCGTCGCTACTTTTCTTGGCAGAATCTGCTGGATGGCTTTTAAGGTCGTCTGGGGATTTTTCCAGTCGCTGAGCATTATGCTCAAGGTACGGCCGCGAGGCCCTCTTTCTAAGGGTGGCTTTGTGTCCGTTCCGCCTCGTGATTGCTGCCCGACCGTCCGGAGTGCCGTCTATGTTCATGAGTCGGATCTATCCATTGGCTTGGCCAATAAAATCGCCTATAAGTAGTGCGACAAAGATGTATGCGACCTTGAGCAACCTTCAGTCTGACCAAGATTGGAGCATGTCGGAGCTGTGACTAAGGTCGGCAGGCAAGAGTCAGTCCCTACCGCAGGAGTTAGAAGAAATTCGTCAGTATTTTGATAAGGAACTGCCAACCCTGCTTTTTGTCGGTGGTTCTGCTGGTGCTAAGGTCTCAAATGACTTTGTCAGCAAAAATCAAGTTGCACTGACCGAACGCTACAACGTTATCAATCTGACAGGCGATGCAAGTTTTAGATGTTTTTGTCTGAACGTCTCTTTTCGCAGAGCCTATGTGACCGACCTCTACCAGCCTTTTGATGGACTTGGCAGATGTAGTGGTGACTCATGATGGTTCTCAATACAATCTTTGAGCTCTTGGCCATGGCTAAGCTACATATTATCGTTCCTCTGGGACGCGAAGCCAGTCGCGGCTGATCAGATTGAAAATGCGGATTATTTTTGTAGAAAAAGGGATATGCTATAGAAACTGGAAGAACAGCAATGACCATAGAAGGGCTGAAGCTTCTGTGGAGCAAGTTCAAGGGACAAAGACAGATATTATCAAGCTATGAAAAATTCTCAGGAAATCAAGTCAGTAGAAGATTTTTTATACTGTATTGAAAAATGATATGAAACAAAAGGGAAAAATGACGATAAAAGATAAAGGTGACCAAAAAGAACTTCAAAAATATTTATCTGAGTGGCAAAAACGTCATCAAGAGTACTTAGAAAATAAATCTCAAGAAGCATCTGAGAAAAAGAAAAATCAAGAGATTGATGACGAAGTAGTGGAAACTTCTGAATCTTTAGAATCTGATCAATCAGCTAGTAGAGAAGATGAAAAAGCAGAAGAAATGATCAAGCTTTCTGATGAACACTCAGAAGAATGTACAGATCAGTCTTTCGGAGAGTCAGGAGAGGATGGAGATGAATCTAGAGAATATGATGAGTCCTAGTTGAAGAAATTGAAGACGAATCTGACCTATCAGAAACACGCAAACTAGACAAGCCTAGAATTGCTAGGATTCATTTGTATAGGGCAGTACCAGTGTTGGTAATCAGTTCCCTTAATTCTTTTTATCACCTATTTTATAACTCCTTTAGGAAGTATGAAAAATATAGTGGTTTCTGAAATGAACTGTGACCCAGGAGGAAATTATCAAGTGACTCAAATTGATAGCAGAGATTACACTTTTAACAACTTTTTAAATAGGAACCAGTATGCTAAAACTGTTAGCTTTGACGAATCCTTGGATTGAGAAAGCTGGAGATAATCATACCAGTTTCCTCATTACTTTTAAAAATTCAAGTTTCAGAATATAAAATCATCGCATATGAGGCATCAACAGGAAAATATTTATCCAGTCATCTAGCAATGGAAATCTCATTCAGCAACCGGTAAAAAAGAAAGTTTACCATGAAAATTATATTCGACTGAATTTGACTGATAAAGCTAAAGTTAAGAAATTTGTGAAAGAATTGACTGATATAAATGATTTAATCAAGAATAATATACAAACGGTTGATTTGACACCAAGTAAAGCAACCAAAGATTTGCTAACGTTAACAATGAGAGATGGTCATAAGATCATAGTTCCTCTCTCAGATATTCATAAAAATTACCGTATTGCAGTCGTGTACAAGCTTTTTTGACGGAGCCTAGTATTGTGGATATGGAGGCTGGGATTTTCAGCTATGCCGCCAGTCTTGCTCGAAAAGAAAAGAGATGAACAAGAAGAAAAACTGAGACAAGCGAAAGTGAAGAAACAGAAGCTTCATCAGAAGAAATACATGATACGAACAATGACAGAAACATCGACGCAAATACTGGAATAAAATAACTAAAGAAAACGAATAAAAACACTCCACTTTTGCTTTTTGTGTTATAATAGGCAATGGATAACTGTATTTTTAGAGTTGTCGATTAAGAAGGAAACTCGGATGATAGAGAGGAATGATGTAATGGCTAGAGATGGCTTCTTTACAGGTTTAGATATAGGGACTAGCTCCATTAAGGTATTGGTAGCAGAACACATCAACGATGAAATGAATGTTATCGGTGTGAGTAACGCTAAAAGTGCCGGTGTAAAAGACGGAATTATTGTTGATATTGAGGAAGCATACAGCAGCAATTAAAACAGCGATTGCTCAAGCAGAAGAAAAGCAGGGATTTCAATCAAAGGTGGTAAATGTGGGCTTTGCCTGCAAACTTTACTTCAGATTGAGCCTTCTCAAGGTATGATTCCAGTCACAAATGATTCAAAAGAAATCACAGATATAGATGTTGAAAATGTTGTTCGCTCAGCTTTGACGAAGAGTATGACACCAGATCGTGAAGTTATCACATTTATTCCAGAGGAATTTATTGTTGATGGTTTCCAAGGTATTCGTGATCCTCGAGGGATGATGGGTATTCGCTTTAGAAATGCGCGGTCTGCTCTACACAGGCCCACGTACTATTTCTTCACAATCTTACGTAAAACTGTAGAGCGTGTGGTGTTCAAGTCGAAAACATTATCATTTCGCCACTTGCAATGACTAAATCCAGTATTGAACGAAGGTGAACGTGGAGTTTGGGCGACTGTCATTGATATGGGTGGTAGGCCAAACAACAGTTGCTTCTGTGAGAAAATCAAGAACTTCAATATACAAATATTTATCAAGAAGGTGGCGACTATGTCACAAAAGATATTTCTAAAGTTCTTAAAACTTCACAAAAATTAGCGGAAAAGCCTCGAAAGTTTAACTATGGAGAAGCTTACGTTCCAGCAAACGAAGTCAAGAAACCTTTTCCAAGTTGAAGTCATTGGTGAAGTAAACCCTGTTGAAGTAACTGAAAAGCTACTTTTAGCTGAGATTATTTGCAGCTGCGTTTGAAACATCTATTTGAGCAAATTAAACAGGATTTGGAAAGAAGACATCTTCTTGGATTTACCAGGTGGTATTGTTATCATTGGTGGTGAGTGCTATTTTACCAGGGTTGTGGAGTTGGCTCAAGAAGTTCTTGGAGTTCCTGTTAAACTCTATGTACCAAATCAAATTGGTATCAGGAATCCAGCCTTTGCTCATGTAATCAGCTTGTCTGAATATGCTGGTAACTTGACGGATGTGGATGCGTTAGCACAGAGCAGCTGTTCAAGGCGATGAGATGCTTCGTCAACAACCTAGCAATTTTGTGCGTCCACTTTCAAACTCAGCAATCAGCCCATCTCGTTTCGAATTACTCAAAAGAGAGCACAGGCAGAAGCTGATGTACGTGTGGAGCCTAAGATTGAAGTAGCTCCAGGTCAAGAACAAGAAACAAAGACAGAAAAATTAACAGATCGTGCCCGTAATTGGTTAGGAAATCTGTTTGATTAAAGGAGAGGGTTATAAATATGACATTTTCATTTGACACAGCTGCAGCTCAAGGTGCAGTCATTAAAGTAATTGGTGTCGGAGGCGGTGGCGGTAACGCTATTAACCGAATGATCGAAGAAGGTGTTGCTGGCGTTGAGTTTATTGCTGCTAATACTGATGTTCAAGCACTGAGCAGTACAAAGGCAGAAACAGTGATTCAGCTTGGTCCAAAATTGACTCGTGGACTTGGTGCTGGAGGTCAACCTGAAGTTGGACGTAAGGCTGCTGAAGAAAGCGAAGAAGTTTTGTAACTGAAGCTCTCTGCTGGAGCAGATATGGTCTTCATTACAGCTGGTATGGGTGGCGGATCTGGTACAGGTGCTGCTCCGGTTATTGCACGCATTGCAAAAGGTCTTGGGGCCTTGACTGTTGCAGTTGTTACTCGTCCATTTGGTTTTGAAGGAAGCAAGCGTGGTAACTTTGCCATTGAAGGAATCAATGAACTTCGCGAACATGTGGACACTCTGTTAATTATTTCAAATAACAACTTACTTGAAATCGTTGATAAGAAAACTCCTCTTCTTGAGGCTTTGAGTGAAGCTGATAATGTTCTCCGTCAAGGTGTACAAGGGATCACTGACTTGATCACAAGTCCAGGCTCTAATTAACCTTGACTTCGCAGACGTTAAGACTGTCATGGCAGATAAAGGAAATGCCCTGATGGGTATCGGTATCGGAAGCTGAGAAGAACGTGTCATTGAAGCTGCTCGTAAAGCTATCTACTCACCACTTCTTGAAACAACTATTGATGGTGCGGAAGACGTGATTGTTAACGTAACTGGTGGTCTGGACATGACTCTGATTGAGGCTGAAGAAGCATCAGAAATTGTCAAATCAAGCTGCCTGGTCATGGTGTTAACATCTGGTTGGGTACTTCAATTGACGAGAGTATGCGTCGATGAAATTCGCGTGACAGTTAGTAACGACTGGTGTTCGTCAAGATCGTGTTGAAAAAGTAAGTGGTATTCGTGGTCCAAAAGCGGACAACCAATGAGCCAATATCGTGAAGCACGTAGTCATCACTCTTACGATCGCAATTTTGATTTAACTGAAACGGTTGAAATTCCAAGAACAAATCGTCAGCAACCTGAAAAACCACAAAGTTCTGCTTTTGGGGAATGGGACTTGCGTCGCGATAATATTGTTCGTGAAACTCAAGGTGAATTCTAAACCTGCAGTGGAACGTTACAGACAATTCATCTGATGATGATGAATTAGAAACACCACCATTCTTTAGAAATCGCTAAAAATGGATTTACAAAAATAGGGATCAAGTTTTTGCAGCAGTAGCCGATGCTGTTCAAAAAGGCGAAATCGTCCTGAAAAATTCAGTAGGTATTGTAGCTGTCACCAAATATGTTGACAGCTCTACTGCTAAAGAGCTGGTAAAAACAGGAGATACAACATATCGGTGAAAACCGAGTGGATAAATTCTTGGAAAAATATCAAGCATTAAAAGATCAAGACTTGACTTGGCATTTAATTGGAACGCTTCAGCGTAGAAAAGTCAAGGATATGATTAACTATGTTGATTATTTTCCATGCCTTTGGACTCTGTAATTAGCAGAGGAAATTGAGAAAGCGAGCTAATCATATTATAAAATGCTCTTCAAGTGAATGTATCAGGTGAAGAAAGTACATGGATTTGCTGTAGAAGAGCTTGAAGTAGTTCTGCCCGCTCTAGAAAAACTTAAACATATTGAAATTGTGGGGATTATGACTATGGCTCCCATAGATGCTGGAGAAGAAGACTTAAAAGCTATCTTCCAAGCCACCCACAAAGCTTCAGCAAGGATTACAAGAGAAAAGATTACTAATATGCCCTTTTTCTGAAATTAGTATGGGATGAGTCGAGATTTTGAACAAGCAATCAGCTAACGGGCTCAACTTTTGTTAGAATAGGGACATCATTTTTAAATAGGAAAGAACCATGTCATTAAAAAGATAGATTCGATAAATTCATAGAATATTTTACAGAAGACGGCGATGATGCTCAGATTACTGAGCCTCAAGGACAGCCTCAGGCTGTTAAAACACCTAAGTCACGCCCAGTTTACAAAGAGCATAGTTAAAGAAGTGAAGCAACCACGTTTGGTAGTCGCTCCTGCTCAACAATCTGCTCCTGCGCCAGCAAATGAAAACATTACTCGTCTTCACGCCCGCCAACAAGAACTGGCTCAAAATCATGCTGTACAGGCATCAGATAAGGTGACGATTGATGTTCGTTACCCTAAAAAATACGAAGATGCGCCTGCAATTGTAGATTTACTTTCTTGCAAATGAGAGTGTCTCTAATTGATTTCCAATATATGACGGAAGTGCAAGCTCGCCGTTGTATCGACTATCTTGATGGGGCTAAGCAGGTCTTGATGGGAAATCTTCGTCGGGTTTCTGGGACAATGTACCTCTTGACACCAGTCAATGTTATTGTTGATATTGAAGACATTAAGTTGCCGGATGGTGTTCAGAGTGATTTTGACTTTGATATGAAGCGTAGATAAGATGTTTTTGATTATAAACTTTCATTCTTTTTATCTGCAAGAATCTCTCTTTGATTCTTGTCGCTTATGCCCTTATGTCTTGGTTTCCGGGTGCTTACCAGACGTCACTAGGGCAGATAATTCTTAGAATTTCAGAATCGATCTTAAAACCATTTCGCCGTCTACCCCTCCAGTTTGCAGGCTTAGATTGGACGGTTTATGTGGCCTTACTTCTATCCATTTTGGGAGTCAACTGGTTTATTTCAGATCTAGTTGTCACTTTGTTTGTATGATAAAGGAAAACAAGGAACTCTATCAACACTTTACTGCAGAAGATCATGATTTTTTGGATAAAAGTTTGGAATTGATTCAGCGAGTGGAAGATACTTATTGTTTTGAGGTGACTTCTTTTATCAATCCGCATCAAGCGAAGATTCTTAAAAGTCTAGCTAATAGATATCAATTACAAACTTTTGTCAGCAGTGATTATTTTCCGACTGAATGGGTTAAGGTTTTACTTGCGCCAGCTTATTACCAGTTAGATACTGAGGATTTTTGAATTTGAACTTGCTTGAAATTGTTTATCCAAGTAAGTTTCATCAGTTAACGCATTCTCAGATATTCGGTACACCAGATGAATCGCTTGGGACTGGAACGACGCACTTTTGGTGATATTCTTGTTGAAAAAGATAGAGCACAGATTTTAGTTGATAAAAGATTTACCCAGTTTTTTATTGATACTATCTCCAAAATTGCTAAAACACCAGTCAAAACTTAAAGAGGTCAGCTTTGAAGAGATGTTACTCGTGCAAACATAGTCATTTCTTCTAAGGAAATTTTTGGCCTCAAGTATGAGACTGGATAAGCTGATTAGTTAGTGCTTTTAAACCATCTCGTAACAACGCTTCTCAATTAATTTTGGGAAAAGAAGTCAAAGTAAACTATTCTATCGTTGATAATCCAAGTTATCTGATTGCATAGATGATTTGATTAGTGTTAGGAGATACGGGAGATTTGAAGGGCTAATGAAAGAAAAATGGCTTCTCTAAAAGAAAACGGGAAGCATAAAATTAACTATTGAAATACAATCTAGTAAATGAGGAAAAATATGGTTCTTACATCATTAGAAATTAAAGATAAATCTTTTAATACAAAATTAGAGGCTACGATGTTGAGGAAGTAGATGAATTTCTTGACATTATTGTTCGTGATTATGAAGATTTAGTTCGTGACAATCATAATAAGGATGCTCGCATTAGAAATTTGGAAGAACGTCTAACTTATTTTTGATGAGATGAAAGATTCTCTTAGCCAGTCTGTTTTAATTGCTCAGGATACTGCTGAAAAATTAAAACAAGCAGCTCAAGAAAAATCAGACAACATCTTGCGTCAGGCAGATCAAGAAGCTCAGCATCTATTAGACCACGCTAAGTTTAAAGCAAATGAAATTTTACGCCAGTCTACAGACAATGCTAAAAAGGTAGCTATTGAAACGGAAGAATTAAAAACAAAGCTCGTGTCTTCCACCAACGACTGAAATCAACCATTGAAAGTCAATTGAGCATTGTTGATTCATCTGAGTGGGAGGAAATTCTTCGCCCAACTGCAACATACCTTCAAACAAGTGACGATGCTTTCAAAGAAGTTGTTCAAGAAGCTCTTGGTGAAGCTGTGACATCAGTTTTTGATGACGAATCTGAAGTAACTCGTCAATTTTCCAGAAGAAATCGCTGACTTGCTAACAACGTATTGCTGAAGCAAATGGTGATTTGTCTGAAACGAAAGTAATGGAGACGGTTGAAGAGTCAACAGAAGAGAAGTCTTCTGAAAATGTTGATATTTTATAATAAAAAATGTAAAAACGCAAATCAAATAATATATTTTTAGCGAGCAGATGATGGTGAAAGACTCTGTAATCCCTATTGTTTGATTTATCCTTTTACAAAGATCGATGTTTGAATAGAGTAGGATATGACGTCGCTTTCCACGTTACGGAAAAAGAGGGATAGAAATAGAAATTTATTTTTATCTAAACAAAGGTGGTACCACGATTTTTCGTCCTTTTTGCGAATCGTGGTTTTTATTTTGTCATTTAAATTAAAGGAGTAAGAATGAAACTTAAAGATACCCTCAATCTAGGGAAAACAGACTTTCCCATGCGAGCTGGCCTTTCCAACTAAAGAACCAGTTTGGCAAAAAGAATGGGAAGAAGCAAAGACTTTACCAACGTCGCCAAGAATTGAACCAAGGGAAACCGCATTTCACCTTGCATGATGGTCCTCCCTATGCAAACGGAAATATCCACGTTGGACACGCTATGAACAAGATTTCCAAAGATATTATTGTTCGTTCAAAATCAATGTCAGGTTTTTATGCGACTTATATTCCCTAGGTTGGGATACACAGGTCTGCCAATCGAGCAAGTTTTGGCAAAACAAGGTGTCAAAACGCAAAGAAATGGACTTGGTTGAGTACTTGAAACTTTGCCGTGAGTATGCTCTTTCTCAAGTTGATAAACAACGAGAAGACTTTAAACGTTTGGGTGTTTCTGGTGACTGGGAAAACCCTTATGTGACCTTGACTCCGGACTTTGAAGCGGCTCAGATCCGTGTCTTTGGTGAAATGGCTAAAAAGGCTATATCTATCGTGGTGCAAAGCCAGTTTACTGGTCATGGTCTTCTGAGTCAGCCCTTGCAGAAGCTGAAATTGAATACCATGACTTGCTTTCAACTTCCCTTTACTATGCTAACCGCGTCAAAGACGGAAAGGGTGTCCTAGATACAGAGACTTACATTGTTGTCTGGACAACAACTCCATTTCACCATCACTGCTTCTCGTGGATTGACAGTTGGAGCGGATATTGATTATGTAGTCGTACAACCAGCTGGTGAAGATCGTAAATTTGTGCTTGCTTCAGAATTATTGAATAGTTTGTCTGAGAAATTTGGCTGGGCCGATGTTCAAATTTTAGCGACCTATCGTGGTCAAGAATTGAACCATATCGTAACAGTCCATCCTTGGGATACTGCTGTGGATGAGTTGGTGATCCTTGGTGACCACGTTACGACTGACTCTGGTACCGGTATCGTCCATACAGCCCCTGGTTTTGGTGAGGACGACTACAATGTTGGTGTTGCTAACGGTCTTGAAGTTGCTGTAACAGTTAACGAACGAGGGATTATGATGGAAAATGCTGGTCCTGACTTTGCAGGTCAATTCTACGACAAGGTGGTTCCAACTGGTTATAGAAAAACTTGGCAAACTCCTCCTTGCTCAAGAAGAAATCTCTCACTCATACCCATTTGACTGGCGTACCAAGAAACCAATCATCTGGCGTGCAGTGCCACAATGGTTTGCCTCTGTATCAAAATTCCGTCAAGAAATCTTGGACGAAATTGAAAAAGTGAAATTCCACTCAGAATGGGGTAAAGTGCGTCTTTACAACATGATTCGTGACCGTGGCGACTGGGTTATCTCTCGTCAACGTGCTTGGGGAGTTCCACCTCCCATCTTCTATGCTGAAGACGGAACACCAATCATGACAGCTGAAACCATTGAACACGTGGCTCAACTCTTTGAGGAACACGGTTCTATCATCTGGTGGAACGTGATGCCAAAGAGCTCTTGCCAGAAGGATTCACCCATCCAGGTTCACCAAATGGCGAGTTCAAGAAAGAAACTGACATCATGGACGTATGGTTTGACCTCAGGTTCATCATGGAATGGAGTGGTAGTAAACCGTCCAGAACTCAAATATCCAGCAGATCTTTACCTTGAAGGTTCTGACCAATACCGTGGTTGGTTCAACTCATCACTTATTACATCAGTTGCCAACCATGGTGTGGCACCTTACAAACAAATCTTGTCACAAGGGTTTGCCCTGGACGGTAAAGGTGAGAAGATGTCTAAATCTCTTTGGAAATACGATTGCTCCAAGCGATGTTGAAAAACAATTTGGTGCGGAAATCTTGCGTCTCTGGGTAACAAGTGTTGATTCAAGTAACGACGTGCGTATCTCTATGGATATCTTGAGCCAAGTCTCTGAAACTTACCGTAAGATCTCGTAACACGCTTCGTTTCTTGATTGCTAACACTTCTGACTTTAACCCAGCTCAAGACGCAGTAGCTTACGATGAGCTCCGTTCAGTTGATAAGTACATGACTATCCGCTTTAACCAGCTTGTTAAGACTATTCGTGATGCCTATACAGACTTTGAATTCTTAACCATCTATAAGGCCTTGGTAAACTTTATCAACGTCGACTTGTCAGCCTTCTACCTTGACTTTGCTAAAGACGTTGTCTACATCGAAGGTGCCAAATCACTCGAACGCCGTCAAATGCAGACTGTCTTCTATGACGTACTTGTTAAAATCACCAAACTCTTGACACCAATCCTGCCTCACACTGCGGAAGAAATCTGGTCATATATTGAGTTTGAAGCTGAAGACTTTGTTCAATTGTCAGAATTACCAGAAGCGGAAACTTTTGCTAATCAAGAAGAAATCTTGGATACATGGGCAGCTTTCATGGACTTCCGTGGACAGGCTCAAAAAGCCTTGGAAGAAGCTCGTAATGCAAAAGTTATCGGTAAATCACTTGAAGCGCACTTGACAGTTTATCCAAATGAAGTAGTAAAACTCTTCTTGAGCAGTGGACAGCAATGTAGCTCAACTCTTGATTGTATCAGAATTGACCATTGCAGAAGAACCAGCACCAGAAAATGCTGTGAGCTTTGAAGATGTTGCCTTTACAGTTGAACGCGCTACAGGTGAAGTTTGTGACCGTTGCCGTCGTATCGACCCAACTACTGCAGAACGCAGCTACCACGCAGTTATCTGTGACCACTGTGCAAGTATTGTAGAAGAAAACTTTGGCAGACGCTGTCGCAGAAGGACTTTGAGAGCAAGTATTTCAAAATAAAAATGGCTTTGCCACTATAGGGCAAAGCCATTTTTAGATAGATTGATCTCGAAAATTTTCTAAATTAAAACTAAATTAGAAAAACAAACAGTTGTATTTAGCAACTGTTTTTGTTATACTACTTATAATTTAGGTGTGTCTATTTTATCTAAAATATTTTGGAGCTGAAAGAGCTCAGAGGAAGTCAGTTGCTGTAGCGCTTGGCTGGCGTAGGTATTTTCAAAGCCAATCAGTTGGTCATAGAGTTTGAGAGCCTGACTACTAGGATAGAGCTCTTTGAACTTTATTTTGAGCTTTGGTCTTTTTGATAATCAAGCCTCTATCCTCCAGCTTTCGTAACGAGTCTGCTGAGAGTAGTCTTATCAATCTGCACCAGCTCTGCCAGTTGTGATTGACTAAGACCCTCATTTTCGACGATGCGAATGAGCAGTAAAAACAAATTATTGTCTAGGCCGTAGTTACTGGCTTTTTGATTCATTTTCATCATAGCCTGTCTGGAAATGAAGCCCATTTGTCTGAAAAAGTTGACGGTAATCCATAGGAACTCCTTTGTAGTTGCATTTGCAATTATTGTACATTAAAAGTTTGGAGGAAACAAGTATGTGGTGGAAGAAAATTTAAGTGAGCTGGATATGATAGAATTTTTATCAAATCTTAAAAATTACGAATTGATACTTTTTGTAGTAGAGCAGGAGCGAATCTATCATGAATTAGATGAGAAGGATCTAGAAGCAGCACGTTTTTCATACTAATGAAGGCGGAGAAATTGACGCTTATGCTCGTGTCTTTGTGGAAGGTGAACATCTAGTCTTTTGGTCGAGTTGTTTCAGCCAAATCTAGTCGAGGAAAAGGCTTAGGAGGACAGCTTATCAGAGAAATCTTGCAATTATGTGCCGAAAAATGGCCAGGAAAGGAAATTAAAATTGAGGCACAAGAACAAGTTGTTGAACTCTATAAGAAATACGGCTTTGAGGAAGTTGGTCTTCCCTTTATCTTTAAATCAACACCCCATGTTACCATGGTTTATAAGGCAGATTAAGTTGTTATAAAAGAATAAAAAAATAAGCTTAGAAGCTTATTTTAAAGGAATTGAAATTTCAATGAGCTTGTCTGCGTAGATTGTTTGAATACCGGCAGTATCAATTGCTTTTTGTATCTATTTTTCTCTTTTGAGGAAGAAATCACGAATCAATTTCTTGTTCACGCACTGCACGGTGTGTATTTGCAATCAATATTTCATAGTGCTTGGGTGCTTGAGTGAAAACTACATCAGTGTTGCCAGCTGAATAGGTTTCAACTAAGGTGGCATCAGTACTCTCAAGTTGACTTTGAACGAGGACTGCATGACTATTAGTAGTATTGATAAGCTTCATAAGATTCCTCCTGTATGATGAACTACTATTTATTATATCACTTATCGAAAGTTTTGTGAAATTTCCTACGAACTTTTAGATGAAAAATAGAAGGATGAAAGACAGTCTTTATTAATCTAGATGCTGTTTTTTCCACATCTTGATACCCCATTTATGGCTACCTCGCTTGAGTTTTTCTATAGCCTCATCGATTGGGAACCAAGCCAGGTGATTAAAGTCTTCCAAGGGTTTTTGGGTTTGCTCAAAAGAGATGACTTCATAAATGTATGCAGGATTGTAAAAGTGCCGGTCTCGATGGCTAGAATAAAAGTATTCATCAGCCTGTCCATAATATTGTCCGATTTGAGCACTGAAGCCTAATTTCTTTCTATTAATTCTCGCTCTAAAGCAGAAAGGTGATCTTCACCAGCTTCAATTTCACCACCTGCAGAAACCAAGCGCCATTAGGAGCTTGAACAAGAATGAGTTTATCTTTTTCCTGATTAGGAATGACGGCATAAACTCCATACCGATTATGGTATTCAACTCCTTCTTTTTTTTCTCCGAATGTAGCTACTGTCATCTTCAATCCTTTCCAGTCTTTTACTAATATCATAAAGCAGAAAGCGCTGTCTCGTCAAGGTTTACTGTATAGGAAAGTTAAAAAGAAAGTAGCCGAAATATCTTATTTTAATCTCTTACTTGAGATGTGTTACAATAGGTTTAAGGTAAGGAAGTGAAATTATGACAACTCATCGTTTATTTAGAATTTTATATTGTTTATTAGAAAAAGAGAGAGTCACTGCCCCAGAACTTGCTCAGAAAAATGGAAGTATCAGTACGTACAATTTATCGAGATATAGACCGTCTAAGTGGAGCAGGTGTCCCAATATATTGCAACCCGGGAAAAGGTGGAGGAATTTTTCTAATGAATTCTTTTCGTTTTAGATAAAAGCCTGTTATCAGAAGCAGAAAGAGAGGATGTACTCTTATCACTTCAGGGATTGGAGGCTTTAAAAGGTGAAAGCCAAGCTCTAGAGAAGTTAAAAAGTCTTTTTCAAGCGAGCACAGAAAATTGGATTCGTGTTGATTTTTACAGATTGGCGAAATCAAAAATATCAAGCAGATCTTTTTGACATAATCAAACAAGCGATTTTCCCAAAAATGCTTGATCAGTTTCCTCTATAGGGGGCAGGAGAAAGAAGAAACTCGAATGGTTGAGCCTCTGCAACTGCTCTTTTAAAAAGTCAAGCTTGGTATCTATATGGATTTTGTAGGAAGAAGCAAGATTTTCGCCTTTTCAAACTAAGCAGAGTCAGTCAATGTCAGATATTGCCGGAAACATTTGAAAGAAAAACAGTCCAAATGTCCATCAATAAAGAGAAGGTGAAGGAAGAACTTGTTAGCCTTACATTAAAATTCGACAAAAGTCAGGCTTTTCGTGTCTATGAAGAATTTTCTGGTCAAATTAGACAGGACCCCGATGGCAATTTACTAGTAGAAACGGAATTTCCAAAACACAGTAGTTTGTATTCTTATCTTTTATCTTTTTGGATAGTGTTGAGGTGTTAGAGCCACTTGAAGTTCGGCAAGAGCTTGCCCAAATTGTTAAAACTATTTTCGCAAAATACAAAACCTGACAGATCCTGTCAGGTTTTTCTTGTTATACTATGGGTAGAAAGATGAAAGGAGTAAACATATGAAATACGAATGGAGAAAAGCAGAGAAAAGCTTATACGGTGTGAAGGCGAGTCCGAAAGTAGTTGAGGTTCCTCAACAGTCCTTTATCATGCTTGATGGGACAGGGAATCCCAATCTTCCTGGTTTTGCAGAAGAAGTTTCAGCTCTCTATGCTTTGGCTTATGCCATAAAAATGGATTATAAAAAATCTCATGCCAATCAAGAGTTTCAAGACTTTACGGTTTATCCTCTTGAGGGGATTTGGCAGCAAAAAGAGCAAGGAGAACTGGTCAAAGAAGAGTTGATTTATACCATTATGATTGCTCAGCCGAGTTTTTATCAGTAAAGAAATGGTTGAAGAGGCGCTTGAGAAAGTTAAGGTAAAAACCAAATGCTCATTATGAAAAGATTCGTTTTGAGACTATCAAAGAAGGAAAATGTTTGACCATGCTTCACCTTGGTTCTTTTTGATAGTGAACCCCTTTCTTTTGCAAAAAAATGGATGCATTTTGTAAAGAAAAATTCCCTGAATAGAAGATTTCCTTTTCATAGAGAAATATACTTAAATAATCTTAACATAACTTCTCCAGATAAGTTGAAAACGATCCTTCGCTACCAGGTAGAATAAAAGAAGTCTCCAGCCTAAAATGTTAGACTGGAGATTTTAATTCTCTATCATTAATCTGAGCTTGTGCTGATGTCAGTTGTTTAATCAAGCTCAGCTTTTTGTTTACCCTTAATTATAATCTTGCCATTACTTGTCATGATTGCCTTTAGATTCTTGTCTGTTGGATGTTCTAGATAATAATCAGTGATGGCATCTTCGATATAATCTTGAATGGTACGACGAAGTGGTCGAGCCCCCATTTTAGGATCATAGCCGAGGTCAACTAATTTTTCCTTGACCTTAGCTGTTACATCTAGATGAATATCGTTGCTAGCAAGTCTATTATTGACATCATCAAGCATTAAATCAACAATCTGCAAGAGATTATCCTTACTTAATGGCTTAAATTCAATAATACCATCAAAACGATTCATGAATTCTGGGCTAAAGAAGTTACCTAGTTCGCCCTAAGACAGAATTAGTCCGGCCTTCTCGAGTAGCTCCAAAGCCAACGCTAGCCTCCACTTTACCAGTTCCAGCATTAGAAGTCATAATGATAATGGTATCTTTGAAGCTGACTGTTCGGCCTTGTCCATCAGTCAAGCGACCGTCATCTAGGACTTGTAAGAACATATGCATGACATCTGGATGGGCTTTTTCAACCTCATCTAAGAGAATAAGTGAGTATGGATTACGGCGAACACGTTCAGTCAACTGTCCGGCTTCTTCATAGCCAACGTAGCCTGGAGGGGCTCCCACAAGTTTGGCAACACTGTGCTTTTTCCATGTATTCACTCATATCAAAACGAATCATGCTATCGGCAGAGCCAAAAAGTTCGATGGCCAATTGTTTGGAAAGTTCAGTTTTTCCGACACCTGTTGGTCCAACAAAAAGGAAACTTCCGATTGGCCGGTTTGGACTGCCTAATCCCACACGATTGCGGCGGATGGCTTTTGCAATTTTATCAACAGCATCATCCTGTCCAATCACATGAGACTTCAAATCACTGGCTAGATGAATGAGTTGAGACTGCTCTTTTTCTTTCAAATCCCCAACAGGAATATTTGTTTTTGCTCAACAATAGCCTCAATCTCTTTCTCGCTGATGATAGGAGTATCTTGTTCATCGATTTTGGCATTTTGCATTTCCTTATACTTAGCTATTTGGTCGCGGAAGTAGGCTGCTTTTTCGTAGTCTTCATCACGAGTAGCTTGTGTTTTAAGGTTTTCAGCCTCAATCAAACGTTTGTCAATTTCTTTTGGATCAACAAAATTGAGGGTGAGGTTCATCTTAGAGCCTGATTCATCCAAAAGATCAATGGCCTTGTCAGGAAGGAAACGGTCCTGAATATAGCGATTGGATAAGATAGTCGGCTTCAACGGCCTCATCTGTGTAACGAACATGGTGGTAATCTTCGTATTTCTTTTGAATCCCCTTTAGAATTGTAATCGTTTCTTCTACAGTTGGTTCATCCACCTTGACTGGTTGCATACGACGTTCCAGGGCGACATCTTTCTCAATGATTCGGTACTCATTGAGTGTGGTGGCGCCAACCAGTTGAAGTTCACCCCGAGAAAGGGCTGGTTTGAGAATGTTTCCAGCATCCATATTACCGTCGCCTGCAGATCCAGCTCCTACAATTTCATGGATTTCATCGATAAAGAGAATAACATCACTTCGGTTGCGAATTTCGTCCATAAGTTTTTGCATTCGTTCTTCAAATTGTCCGCGAATGCCTGTCCCTTGAACTAAGCTGACAACATCGAGTCGAATGACTTCCTTACCTTGCAACTTTTGTGGAACATCATTATCGACAATTTTCTGAGCTAGCCCCTCTACAACAGCAGTTTTTCCGACACCTGGTTCACCGATAAGAACAGGATTGTTCTTGGTCCGGCGATTAAGAATCTCAATGACACGTCTAATTTCTTGATCACGTCCAATAACAGGATCAATGTCTCCTCGTCGCGCAATTTCAGTGATATTGATACCGAATTCTTCCAAGAGTCCTTTGGGTTTTTTAGCGGTAGATTGAGAACCTTGTTTTTTAGATCCAGGTCCATATCCACCGCCTCCATAATTGCCACCCGACTGGGTTGGAGGAGTTGAATCTTGTGGACTCTGGAAATTTCCTAGATGATTAAAGAAATCATCGAAGGGATCCATATTGTGGTTGTTCATGTTGGTTAGATTACCCAAAAAGAATTATTTGGATCAGTTTTCATAATTTGATAGCAATTTTGACAGAGATCAACTTGCTGTTTTTCCATTAACATTGGTATATAAAATGAATGGTAGATTCATTGATTTTGCAGTTTTGACAAAGCATATTTTTTCCCTCTTTCTTAACAAATTATAAAGTGAAAAATCATTTGGTCAAAAATAGTCAAACTTTATAATCTCATTATAACAGTATTCTCTATCTTTGCAAGAAGAAAGAGTTAAAATCAGTATCTATTTTTCAAATTATTTGGTTTTGTCAAATAAATTTCGTTAAAAATCACAAAAATTTAAACTTTTATTAGGTGTTCACTTTCTATTTATGGTAAAATAGAAACGATAAAGTAAATAGGAGTACTAAAAATGGAATCACATTTAGTTAGAATTATTAATCGATTAGAAAGTATGGCAAGCGATGGTGGAAGCTTAAAGCGTAACTTCGAACGTGATGGCGTAGTTGTTGCAGAAGTAGCTTATAGCTATGATGAGGAAAATGGATCTGTCTTCACACTCCGTGATGTTGCACTCGTGAAACCTTTACTTTTTGATAGCATTGACTTGATTGCAAATGGAAATCTATGAATTATTGTATTAAGAAGCACATTTGAGGTGCTTTTTTTATTTTTGCTCATTTTCATATCTAACGATCTAGACTATGGTAACTTATAAAGAAAAATCTATATAGGCGATCATATCTTTTTTGATATAATAAAAGGAATAGTCAAAAGAAAAGGGAGAGAAAATGGCAGAATTAATTGATGGAAAAGCGTTAGCAAAAATTACAGACGGACCTGGCAAAAAGAACGGCTAAGTTAAAAGAAAAACTGGTTTAACTCCTGGTTTAGTTGTTATTTTAGTAGGAGAAAATCCAGCTAGCCAAGTTTATGTGAGAAATAAGGAGCGGTCTGCACTAGAAGCAGGCTTTAGAAGTGAAGTTGTTCGTTTACCAGAATCAACCAGTCAGGAAGAGCTCTTGAGCTTGATTGAAACCTATAATCAAAATCCTGACTGGCATGGGATTTTGGTCCAGTCGCCTTGCCTGAGCATATCGATGATGAAGCTGTGCCGCTGGCTATTGATCCAGACAAGGATGTTGATGGCTTTCATCCGCTTAATATGGGCAAGCTATGGAGCTGACCATCCGGTCATGATTCCGGCTACTCCTGCAGGTATTATGGCAATGTTCCATGAATATGGCGTTGAACTGGAAGGCAAGCGAGCGGTCGTCATCGGGCGGAGTAATATTGTCGGTAAGCCCATGGCTCAGCTCCTTTTAGCTAAGAATGCGACGGTTACCCTAACGCATTCACGGACCTCACAATCTCGCTAAGACTGCTAAGCGGGCAGATATTTTGGTGGTCGCTATCGGACGTGGACATTTTGTGACCAAGGACTTTGTCAAGGAAGGGGCTGTTGTCATTGATGTCGGTATGAACCGAGATGAAAATGGCAAGCTGATTGGCGATGTTAAGTTTGATGAAGTGTCTGAAATTGCCAGTCTGATTACCCCTGTACCTGGAGGTGTTGGGCCTATGACCATTACCATGCTGATGGAGCAGACCTACCAAGCCTTTAAACGGAGTCTTGAATCATGAAATTTGTTTTTGATTTGGATGGGACCTTGTCCTTTGATTATATGACGATTGATGAGGAGATTAAGCAGGTTCTGTTGACGGCTCCTCAGTTTGGGCATGAAGTTCTGTTTGCTTCGGCGCGCTCCTATCGAGATTGTCTGGGACTATTAGGTCCGGAATTGAGCCAGCAGATAGTGATTGGCCTGAACGGCGGAGTGGCTTATCAAAATGGACAGCTGATGTTTGAGCGTCAGCTGCATCAGTCGAGTTATCAAGCCATTCTAGATACTTGTTTGACCTATAATTTACCTTTTTTCGTTGATAATACTTTTGACTACAGCGGCCAGATTTTAGAAAAAATCCCTTTTATTGCCAGTGTAGATCCTCTCAAGCGAGCAAGACGGCTGGAACTGACTGATCTCCAGCACCCTATTAAGGTTGTTATTTACATGGGGAATCATGAGCGCTCTTAGACGATTTACAGGCTCGTTTTGCAAACTTGCCTAATCTGAGTCTAGACTATCATGAGCAAGAGAAATGTTTTTATATTAATCCGGCTGAAACCAATAAAGCTTCAACTGTAAAGGAACTTTGTGGTTCGGATTATGTAGCTTTTGGTAATGATCAAAATGATATCCAGCTCTTTAAGAATTCTCTCTACGCTGTGCAGGTTGGTGATTTCCCAGGATTGAGCGATTATGCGGATGAGCAGGTCGCCTTTCAGGAAAATTTACCCAAGGCAGTCGCAGCAAGAATCTTACAGAAATTTGCAGATTTCTGAAGAAAATAACTGTCTTGCGATACGAGGCACCTGTTTAGGTGCCTTTTGGTGTATAATAAAGATAGGTTTGGTCATCTTGAGACCAGTGCAAGATGAAGTTGGTCTAGGAGAATATCATGTCAAAAAATGCTGAAAATATTTTAAAAAGAGTCATTAGGGAACGCCCTTTGGATAGTCACAAGGGCGACTACGGCCGTCTCTTACTGATTGGGGGGACCTATCCTTATGGTGGCGCCATTATCATGGCAGCTTTGGCAGCAGTCAATAGTGGGGCCGGTCTGGTAACTGTTGCTACAGATAGAGAAAATATCGCCCCTCTACACAGTCATTTACCGGAGGCCATGGCCTTTGACCTAGAGGAACAAGACCGATTGACAGAGCAGCTGAGCAAATCAGATCTAGTTTTGATTGGTCCGGGTCTAGCAGAGAATCAACTAGGTCTAGATATCCTACAAAAGGTAGTCCATGCCGTGTCAGAACAGCAGATTCTCATTATGGATGGCGGAGCTATTTCACTCTTTAGCAAAGCTGCTTTGCCATTTCCAAAAGCCCAAACAGTTTTTACCCCTCATCAAAAGGAGTGGGAAGGCTTATCGGGTTTGAGCTTGTCGGATCAGACAGCGGTAGCCAATCAGGCGACGGTCAATCAGCTGCCTCTGGGCAGTATTGTTGTGCAGAAAAAGCATGGGACGACCATCTATCAAAGTGGGCAAGAGCAGGTCTTTGAGCTGACAGTAGGCGGACCTTATCAGGCAACTGGCGGCATGGGGGATACGCTGGCCGGTATGATTACTGCTTTTGCGGGTCAGTTTAAATCAAGCAGTCTCTTTGAGCGAGTGGCTACGCAACCTTTCTTCACTCTCTTATCGCTGATGAACTGAGTCAGGAAGCTTATGTCGTCCTGCCAACGGCAATCAGCAGAGCCATTCCAAGGTGGATGAAGGAGATGAGTCAGTAGACTTTTTCTTGGGTTTTAAGTCAGCTGGGTTTCTTTTGTGGAAGCCCAGTTTTTTCTTGCTTTTTAGGGGAATTTTTAGACTTTGTAATCGGTTTTTTATGCAGTTTTTTGTTATAATAAAAGTTACGAAAAACTAGAAAAGAAAGGAAAAGGGCATGCCAGAGTATTTGTCGGTTTCGACCTTGACCAAGTATCTGAAGATGAAGTTTGAGCAGGATCCTTATTTGGAGCGGGTCTATCTGACTGGCCAAGTGTCCAATTTCCACCGCCGTCCCAATCACTCAGTATTTTTCATTAAAGGATGAGAAGGCTGTCATTCAGGTCACGATTTGGTCTGGTGTCTACCAGAAGTTGGGTTTTGAGCTGGAAGAAGGCATGAAAATCAATGTCATTGGTCGGGTGCAGCTCTATGAGCCGAGCGGTTCCTATTCTATCATCATTGAAAAAGCAGAGCCGGATGGTATCGGAGCTTTGGCTATCCAGTTTGAACAACTCAAGAAAAAACTGGGAGAAGAAGGGCTTTTTCAAGATAAATTCAAGCAAGCCTTGCCCCAGTTTCCTAAGAAAATCGGTGTTGTAACCAGTCCCAGCGGAGCGGTCATTCGGGATATTATCACGACGGTCAGCCGTCGCTTTCCGGGAGTGGAGATTGTCCTTTATCCGACAAAAGTGCAGGGAGATGGGGCTGCAGCTCAGGTTGCTGACCACATCAGACTGGCCAATGAGAGGTCGGATTTGGATGTGCTGATTATTGGCCGAGGTGGCGGTTCTATCGAAGATCTCTGGGCTTTCAACGAAGAGGAAACAGTTCGGGCCATTTTTGAGTCTCGGATTCCTGTTATTTCTAGTGTCGGCCATGAGACTGATACGACTTTGGCGGACTTTGTAGCAGATCGCAGGGTCGCGACTCCGACGGTCGCGGACTGAACTGGCCACACCGGTCACCAAGCTAGACCTGCTGGGACATTTTGCAGAGAAGAGGAAAACCGCATGTCACGAGCGATTTCCAATCGCCTGAGCTATTATCAAGAGAGGTTAAATAAGCTGACTCAGTCGGTTATCTTCCGACAGCCAGAGCGGCTTTACGATGGTCATCTGCAGAAATTAGACCAGCTCAACCTGCGACTCAAGCAAAAAATTCGCGAATATTATAGTGAAGAGCAACAGCGGGTCAAAATCTTGCAAAAGATCGTTTGAGGCAATGAATCCGCTCAGTCGCGTTCAGCGTTTTTCAAGAGCAGACTGCCCAGCTGGAGCGTTTGTTGCGCAGCAACATGGCGGTTATTTATGATAACAAGGTGGCTCAAGTCAGGAGATTGTCTGAGGCCTTGCTTATGCTGGATACCAGTCGAATCGTGGCGCGTGGCTATGCTATTGTCCAAAAAGAATCAAAAGGTTGTCGAGTCAAGTGCTGGCATTGAAGAAAAAGATGAGCTGACCCTGCTCATGCGGGATGGGCGACTGGAAGTAGAGAGTAAAACATGTCCAAAAGAAAAGAAATTTGAGAGAATTTAGCAGATCTTGAAGTCATAGTTCAAAAGTTAGAAAATGGTGACGTAGCGCTGGAAGAGGCGATTGCGGAATTTCAAAAAGGGGATGAAGCTTTCAAAGGAACTGCAAAAACCTTAGACCAAGCAGAGAAGACACTTGTTAAGGTCATGCAAGAAGATGGTACAGAAACGGAAATGGAATGAAGCAGGGAAGAAAAATTAGGTCAGCTTGATCTGGCTATCAGAAATTTTTATAATCAACCAGCTGTGTCTGATTCCTTGGTAGAATCCATTCTCTACTCTGTTCAAGCAGGTGGCAAGCGTATTCGTCCTTTGTCGCTACTAGAACTAGTTGAGGCATTTGGGGTGTCTCTTCAGCCTGCACATTTTCAAGTTGTCTGCGCTTTGGAAATGATTCATACAGGTAGTCTCATTCATGATGATTTACCAGCAATGGATGATGATGATTTTCGTCGGGGACGTCTGACTAATCATAAAAAATTTGGTGAAGCCATGGCTATATTGGCAGGGGATTCTCTCTTTTTAGATCCCTATACCTTGATAGCTAGAGCAGAGTTGCCTAGCTGTGTTAAAGGTGGACTTGTTACTGGAGCTATCACAAGCATCTGGAACCTTTGGTATGGTTGGGGAGCAAGCCCTTGACATGGAAGGGGAAGGCTGTCAACTTGATTTGACAGAGCTTCAAGTCATTCATGCTCACAAGACTGGAAAACTTCTAGCTTTTCCTTTTGTAGCAGCCGGTTTGCTGCTCCAAGTTGAGGAAGAAGTTCTAACCAAGCTTCGTAAGACTGGGGAATTGATTGGTCTAGCATTTCAAGTTCGAGATGATATTTTAGATGTGACGGCAAGCTTTGAAGAATTGGGCAAGACGCCTCAAAAAGACTTGGTTGTCGCCAAGTCAACTTATCCAGCTCTTTTAGGGCTTGAAAAGGCAAATGAGATCTTGAATCAAGCTTTAGACCAAGCCCAAAGTCTGCTGGTAGAAATTTCTCAGAACCGATTCTTTTCGGAGGAGAGTCTCATAGACATGATAGAAAGTTTGAGATTGCATGGCTAAAGAAAGAGTAGATGTTCTAGCTTTTAAACAAGGGCTTTTTGAAACAAGAGAGCAGGCTAAAAGGGGAGTAATGGCTGGATTGGTCGTTTCTGTTATCAATGGGCAGCGCTTTGATAAACCTGGTGAAAAGATAGATGATACAACTGAACTGAAACTAAAAAGGCGAGAAATTGAAGTATGTCAGCCGAGGTGGACTAAAATTAGAAAAGGCCTTTGCAAAACATTTGGAATTTCAGTGCAAGATAAAATAACCCTAGATATAGGAGCTTCAACTGGTGGTTTTTACAGATGTTATGCTACAAAATGGTGCCAGTCTTGTTTATGCAGTCGATGTCGGTACCAATCAGCTGGCCTGGAAGCTCAGACAGGATGAGCGGGTTGTCAGCATGGAGCAGTTTAATTTTCGCTATGCTCAAAGGACTGACTTTGATCAAACACCACAGTTTGCCAGTATTGATGTTAGCTTTATCTCTCTTAGTTTAATTTTGCCAGCCTTGCAGGAAATTTTAGCGACAGATGGTCAAGTTGTCGCCTTGATAAAACCGCAGTTTGAAGCAGGGCGAGAGCAGATTGGTAAGAATGGGATTATTAGGGACAAAAAAGTTCATGTGACTGTCCTAGAAAAGGTTACCTCTTTTATGGTGGGAATTGGCTTTTCCGTTAAGGGATTAGACTACTCTCCTATTCAAGGTGGCCATGGTAATGTTGAGTTTTTAGCTTATTTAGAAAAATGCCCAAGCAGAAAATTTGGTTGCAGACCAAATTGGATCTGTTGTAGAGGCAGACATAAGGAATTTAAGGATGAATAAAAAGGAAAGATTAGAAAAGATTAGACGCTTTGTCAGTGATTTTGAAATTGGCACACAGGAGGAAATTGTCGAATATTTAAAACAATCAGGAATTAAGGCGACTCAGGCAACGGTTTCTCGAGATATTAAGGAATTAGGGATTATAAAAACACCCTTGAAAAATAATACTTATATTTATGAAATTCCTAAATCAGTAAGTAGTAGCTTAAAGTTAGCTGAGCATACGATTTTAGAGGCTAGCACCTTGGGGAATATGATTAATTTAAATTTAGTCCCTGGTAGCACAGCGGTCATCAAACGACAAATTACTGAAGTATTCTCAGAAAAAGATATTTAGCATTATAACAGATGACGACAGTATACTTCTGATTCTTAAAAAGAAGAAGATATTCCAGATTTTTTGAAGGTATTAAGAACTGGTAGGGAAGCCATGTTATTAGAAATTTCTATAAAAAACTTTGCCATAATTGAAGAAATCTCTCTTCATTTCGAGCAAGGAATGACGGTCTTGACAGGAGAAACCGGGGCAGGAAAATCGATTATTATTGATGCCATGAATATGATGTTGGGCAGTCGTGCTACAACGGATGTTATTCGACATGGCGCTTCCAAGGCTGAAATAGAGGGATTGTTTTCATTAGAGAACAACCCAGCTTTAAAATCCATTTTTGAGGAGCAAGGTCTAGAATTGACTGATGAGCTTATTATTCGACGAGAGATTCTGCAAAATGGACGCAGTGTTAGCCGTGTCAATGGTCAGTTGGTTAATCTTTTCTGTCTTAAAGGCCATCGGCCAGCATTTGGTGGACATTCATGGCCAACATGATCAGGAAGAATTGATGCGTTCTCAGCTTCATATAAGTATGCTGGATGAATTTGGGGATGAGAATTTTATAAGCTTTAAAAAAAGTCATTATCAAGAAACTTTTGATCGCTATCGTCAACTTCGTAAGCAGGTTCAGACCTTGCATAAAAAAATCAAAGAGGAACACAAGGCTCGTATTGAAATGTTGGAGTTCCAGATGGCTGAAATTGACAGCGCATCCTTGAAATCTGGTGAGGATTTGACTCTTCATCAGGAACGCGAACGCCTGCTCAATCATAAGCTTATTGCAGATACTTTGACCAATGCTTATGCTATGTTGGATAATGAGGATTTTTCTAGCCTAACAAATGTACGATCAGCTATGAATGATATGGAGTCTATCGAAGAGTATGACTCTAGCTTTAAGGAGTTGTCAGCGAGCCTTTCTGAAACCTATTATGTCTTGGAAGATGTGACTAAGCGATTAGAAGATATGATAGATGGACTAGACTTTGATGGCAATCGTCTTATGCGACTTGAAAGTCGATTAGATTTGATTAACAGCATAACGCGCAAATATGGTGGTCAAGTCGATGATGTTTTAGAATATTTTGCGCAAATTTCGAAAGAGTATCAGCTCTTGACAGGTAGTTTGTCTTCTTCTGGAGATTTGGAAGCAGAGCTAAAAGATTTAGAAAAGCTTTTGGTGAATTTGGCTGGACAGCTTAGCCAAGCAAGACACACGTTAGCTAAGCAGCTTGAGTCAGAGATTAAGCAGGAACTACAAGATCTCTACATGGAAAAAGCGAATTTTCAAGTTCAATTTAATAAGAGTAAGTTTAACCGGGAAGGTAATGAGCAAGTTGAGTTTTATATTTCGACCAATCCAGGTGAAGATTTCAAGCCGCTTGTTAAAGTTGCATCAGGCGGGGAACTATCAAGACTGATGCTCGCTATCAAATCAGCCTTTTCTCGTAAAGAAGGGAAGACCAGTATTGTTTTTGATGAAGTTGATACAGGTGTATCTGGTCGGGTTGCTCAAGCAATTGCTCAAAAGATTCATAAGATTGGAAGCAATGGCCAGGTTTTAGCAATTTCTCATCTGCCACAAGTCATTGCCATTGCAGATAACCAATTCTTTATTGAGAAAATTTCTGATGAAAATTCTACTGTTTCAATCGTTCGTCTGTTAAACTTTGATGAGCGAGTGGACGAAATAGCTAAGATGTTAGCCGGTGAAAATGTAACTGAGGCAGCGTTGACCCAGGCTCGTGAATTACTAAAGAAATAGGCTTTAAAGATTGGTATTTATAAGTAGGAGGAAAGGGAATGACTAAGTACTTTGTGATTGGGGATGTTCATGGAAAGGCTGGAATGCTGAATGACTTGTTGCAAAAGTGGGATGGTCATTCGCAGTTGGTATTTTTAGGGGATCTGATAGATCGTGGAGAAAATAGCCGAGCAGTTTTGGAAAGGGTCAAAAGAATTAGTTGATCAGCATGGAGCTATTTGTTTATCAGGTAATCATGAGTATATGTTTCTTACCTGGCTAGATAATCCTGCTAAGTCTTACGACCACTACCACCGAAATGGTGGAGACACGACCATTAATTCCCTGTTAGGAAGACCTCTAGATGCTCCTGTTGATGGTATATTAGATGCGCGAGCAGTTTTAGAAAGAGCTTCAGACTTAGTTGCTTTTATCCGAAGGATGCCTTTTATATTTGAAACAGAAAAATATATCTTTGTTCATGCGGGCATCGATCTCGATTTGGAAGACTGGCGCGATACATCTGACTACCAGAAAGTCTGGCTTCGTGCTCCCTTTCATGAGGGAAAAAATCATACAGGGAAAACCATTGTTTTTGGTCATACTCCAACCTTTTATCTTTTTAAGGGACAACCTGGTAGCAGTCAACTTTGGCTGACAGAAGATGCAAAAATCGGAATGGATGGTGGGGCTGTTTATGGAGGTGTTTTACACGGTCTGCTCCTAAGTGATCTAGGAATAGAAGAGCATCATTTTGTAGACTAGGATCTTTAGACATAATAGGGCTTGCTTTTTCCAAAAATAAAGATTTTTTTGATATAATGAAAACAATAAACTCAATGAAGTAGGAAAAATGGCAAAAAAATTAAAATTGTAACAGATTCTTCTATCACGATTGAACCAGAAGTTGCAAAAAGAATTAGATATTACAATCGTTCCTTTGTCTGTCATGGTCGATGGTGTTGTTTATTCAGACAATGATTTAAAAGAAGGTGAATTTTTACGCTTGATGAAAGAAAGTAATCATTTACCTAAAACGAGTCAACCACCAGTAGGAGTTTTTGCGGAAGTTTTTGAATCACTCGCTGACACTGCTGGACCATATTATAGCTATCCATATGTCACACGCTCTTTCAGGGACTATTGAAGCAGCACGACAAGGAGCTACTTTGGCAAATGCCGATGTAACAGTTGTTGATAGTTCTTTTCATTGATCAGGCTCTGAAATTTCAGGTGGTTGAGGGCATCTAAATTGGCTAAAGAAGGAGCAGGGCTGAAAAAGATCTTACACAAGATTGAGGAAGTGAGATCAAAATCAGAACTCTTTATCGGCGTTTCAACACTTGAAAACTTGGTAAAAGGGGGAAGAATCGGTCGTGTGACTGGTCTGATTAGCTCGCTTTTAAACATCCGGGTGATTATGCAGATGAGAAATCATCAGCTTCAAACCATTGCGAAAGGACGTGGAGACAAGACTTTCAGAAAATGGTTGGCAGAGTTGGAGCGTCAACTGGGCATAGCTCATATTGAAGAGATTGGTATTTCTACGCAGGAAGTCCAGAATTCGCGATTGAAATTAAAGAAGTATTGCAGAAATTCGTTAAAGCACCAATCTCTGTTTTTAGAAACTGGATCTATTATTCAAACTCACACTGGTGAAAATGTGGGCAGTTTTAATTCGATATAGCTAGCATTAAATAAGTAAAATCAAAGAGAATTGGCATAGAAAAATTTAAAAAACATTGCTTTAGGCTTGACCTAAAAACGTTTTTAAGTTATGATAGTACTTGTTAGGGTATTCATTGCCCCATAAAATTTTTGGAGGATTTGTTAAATGGCTAACAAAACAAGATTTGATCGCAAAAGTAGCAGCAGCTACAGAATTGACTAAAAAAGATTCAGCAGCAGCTGTTGATGCAGTATTTGCAACTGTAACTGAGTACCTTTCAAAGGTGAAAAAGTTCAATTGATCGGCTTTGGTAACTTTGAAGTTCGTGAACGTGCAGCTCGTAAAGGTCGCAACCCACAAACTGGTAAAGAAATCAAAATCGCAGCTTCTAAAGTTCCAGCTTTCAAAGCAGGTAAAGCTCTTAAAGACGCTGTTAAATAATCTTGATTTTAAAAGCCTATTGTATCAACGTTTTGACGTTGTGCAATAGGTTTTTGTTTTTGCTTTAGCATTTTTGGGGCAAGACTAAGAAGATAATTTATTTAAAAGTTTAACAGATTAGCCTCCATTCTTTGTGAGACACGAGTATAAATATGTAAAGTAGTCTTAGAATCTGAAAGAAATCCATTCTTAATGTTCAATTCTTTTCTATTTTCTCTTGTAATTAAATGATTTTATAAAATTATTCCAAGTCAGATTATTGATTGGGGGTAAAAATCTTTTGATAAAAATTTTTATTTACAATCATTCTTAATAGTCAAGACTCGAATCCGTGTTATAATGATAATAGTTAGTAAGAGAGAGAGAGCATTCATGAAAAGAACACTGCACATTATTCTAGAAAAGAATAAAAGAGTACTACTATGAAGTACTCAATCATTTAAGAGAAAAAGGAGTCCGTATTACAGAGACTCGAAAGGCCGTGATTGATTATATCATCCAGAGCCACGATCATCCTAGTGCAGATATGATTTATCAGGCACTACTGCCTGCATTTCCAAATATGAGTTTGGCGACGGCTTTTACAACAATCTTAAGGTCTTGATTGATGAGGGATTTGTTTCAGAACTTAAGGTCCGTAATGACACTACGACCTATTATGACTTTATGGGGCATCAGCACCTCAATGTCATTTGTGAAAAATGTGGTCGGATTGCTGATATGGATTTGGAGTTGCCAGATGTTCAGCAAGAAGCCGCTGAGCAAACAGGTTATCAGATTACCAAGAGTCGAAAATGGTTGTCTATGGTATCTGTCCGAGTTGTCTTTGCTCGACAAAGGGAAGCTAGTTAAATTCAGAGAGGGAAGTTGCTAAAACTTCCTTTTACTGGAAAAAGTTATGGTTAAAAATATCAGCAAATATCTGACTGAGACTAGCTTTTTAGGGGAAAAATTTTGTAAAATATAATGGAGCTGTAAGACAGTTTCAAAAATTAAAAGGAGAATTTCTAATGGTAAAATTAGCTTTTTGCTCGCCACGGTGAGTCTGAATGGAACAAAGCTAACCCTTTTCACCGGTTGGGCTGACGTAGATCTTTCTGAAAAGGTACACAAACAGACAAACTGGTAAATTGATCAAAAGCTGCAATGTCGTTTGACCAGCTTGCTAAACATGGCTCGCTTAACAGCTCTCTTAGTACGCAGATCAATTGGCCATACGTTGGCTCACGCTTTCCGATGGTGGCGCTGAGCCGGCGCAGTGCCATCAGCGATGAACGGTGGCAACTCGCTGCGCGGCGACGTCATTACACTTCCGCCCGACATCAAATCAGCGGCTGATCTTTGGTGCATCAGCGCATGGTGATAATCCTGGCTTTGTTTCGTATTAACTTCATGCTGGGCCGGTAATCATTAGCGACGTATTAGTAACAAAATATTCATTGGATAATGGGTATTGTATCCTTGGTGGTCATAATGTGGATAATATCGGGTAATATATTAAATAAAAAGCTCTGTGCGGGTGCAACAGGTGCCGCTTCGCCGGGTGATTGGACGAGCACAAAAACACACATCATGAGGCGGTGTTTTTCAGGCTTTCAGATAAAGGCCAGTTGTGTGAGTGTCAGCTGAGATGACCTGCACAATATTGAATAAAACACTAATGTCAAACATGGTGTCTGTTGGAGACAGTCGAGGTTAATTTTGATGGACGGATGGATGTGATCAGTTTAATTGAACAAGTTCTCAGAATTGGAGACAGGTTAAATAAAACATATACTGGTATATGATATGGTTTCTTTGGCTGGCTTTGCTAATTCAATATTCAAAACTGTTGGAGATACAATGTGTGGTTAAATGATAGTTTTTGACAGGCTATTTAACAGATACAATCATGTTGGTTAATCTCATGGATGGGAGTGTTTGAGGCTGGGAGTTTGAGAACATCAGGCTATTATCAAGCCTAAAAGATTTCATTCCCATTCAATACCTTGAGGATCTGAGGGAAGTTGGGCTTTACAGTACGATTGATTTTTCTGTTCTTTTAGAAGGTTTAGTCATGCCTATGGTATGGAATAGCTAGAGAATTTCAAAGAAAATGAAAAGCTAAAGAGGTATTACTAAAGCTTTGATTTTATCTAATAACACAAAAAGAGCAGATTTATTTCTGCTCTTTTTGTCGAATGATTTTAAAGTCAGGAAATTTTCAACTAAACAGGTTCATCTATAGATGTGTAGTCTTATTGAGGCCTTCTGCAACTATTTGACTGGTGATGTGAACCTTGGTAGGTTGTTGACACCTTGGCGTGGGCCTGGGTCATCTTCAATGGCTTGTTTGAAGCCTTTCTCTGCCAAGGCTTCAATGTAAGGAAGGGTGACGTTGGTCAAGGCGATAGTAGAAGTGCGGGCTGCACGGCACCAGGAATATTAGCAACTCGCGTAGTGGAGGTCACCGTGTTTTTCGTAAAACAGGCTCGGTGTGCAAGTCGTTACGCGGTCAGCAGTTTCAATGTACCACCGCCTTGGTCCCGGCAGCTACGTCTGCAATGACAGAACCTGGACGCATTTGCTTAACCATATCGTCTGTCACCAGCTTTGGAGCCTTCGCACCAGGAATGAGGGACAGCACCGATTACGACATCTCTGCTTCTCGAACGCTTCAAGCTACGATATTGAAAGGATTGAACATGAGGGTCTGGTTGCATTGGCCAAAAGACATCTTCTAGGACAGACCAGACGCTTAACGCATGATATCCAGAGATAGTCACTTGAGCCAGTCCTAAAGCGATACAGCGAGCGGCATGAGTTCCTACAACCCCACCACCAATGATGGTGACTTTCCCTTTCGGAACGCCGGTACACCACCGAGAGCACGCCAGATCCACCTTCACGCTTAGTCAGGAAGTGAGCTCCGTTGGACTGTACCATCCGATCCGGCTACCTCACTCGCATAGGTACCAAGTGTGCAGTTGTCCATCTTGATCACGGACAGTTTCGTAGAGCCAGACCGAGTCGTCCATGGCACTGGTCGCAGCATCTGCTAGCTCAGGAGCGGCGGCCATGTGCCAGCACGATAGGTAAAGAAACAAGAGGTCGTCACGGAGGAAGCCGCATTCAGCTTCGAGAGGTTCTTTGACCTTGACTATAGACTCAGCTGCCTTCTGCTTCTCTGACAGTGTCACGATTTTACTGCAGCGCACTGGTAGTCTGCATCTGTGCAAAACCAGATCAGCCCAGCATTTGTCTCAATCAGTGCTATGGCCTTTACCAGCACTTGCGCTATGAACTTTCAGCTGGTGTCAGAGCGACACGATTTTCATTGTTTTTGATTTCTTTTGGAATGCCGATTAACATATATATGCTGCTAGATGTGTGTGTATATAGAAAACGCTTCATCAAAGATCAAGAGTGGTTTGCTCATTGAAGTGAATTGTGCTATTCTGTTAAGAAAAACTGAGAGGTCCTGATGGAAAATATCTATGTCGACTGGCTCGTCGCTACCAGACTGGAAACTGAGCGGTTGATTCTGCGTCGGTGACCTTGGAAAGATGCCTCGGCGAGTGTTTGAATACGCATCAGATGAAGAAAATACTCGTTATACTGAGACAAACAAAAGCTTGGAAGAAACGCACTAATAATATCGCTCTCTTTTATCTGGCCAATCCTCTAGGGTGCTGGGGAATAGAGGTGAAAGATGGCGGCAAGATTCATCAGGACTGTGACCTACACTAAAGATCAGAGCTGGACTTGAAAACAGCGGCTATCAGCTGTATAATTAATAAAAATATTGGAATCAAGGCTACACGACAGGAGCCATTTAGCTGATTGATGAAAATTAGCTTTTTGAAGAAAGTCGGGATGAATAAACTTGTAGCGCTGCATGATGTGGATAATCCAGCATCTGAAAGCGAGTTATGGTCAAGTCTGGTATGAAATATCCCACGAAGAGCCTTATGCATCACTAGACAAACATGAAGAGAGCCGCTTGTGTAACACGGGTTCGGTACTATCCTGACTAAGGAAGATTATTTTGCATGAAAAGGATGATTGACAAATACCCTATCTACATGATATATTGGATGGGTACGCTGATTTAAACTCAGTTAGCGAGGCACATCCATAGTAAGGATGAGGTCTGCCAGTTCGATCAACGATGGCATCTTGTGGGACAAGGTTGGGTCTTCCCAGCCTTGTCTTTTTATCTACAATGGCCGGTAGTGAAAAGCAAAGTTTTAAAGAGTGAGTCAAAATAGTTAGCTTTTGTCTTTTGCGGTGAGAGTTTAACGAATCTGCTTTGCTCGTATTTTATTCTAAAGCTCTTATCTGGCCTTGATTGTGATATAATAAAAGAGACCTACAAGTAGAGTGGGTGCGGTATGTATATGTGAAATAGTTGATGAAAACGGGTCAGGTTTCAGAAGAAATCATCAAACAGACAAGATGTTTTAGAATTTGCAGCCCAGAAAACGGGCAAGGAAAAGAAGGAAATGGCTGTGACTTTTTGTCAGCAATGAGCGCAGTCATGAGACTCAATTTGGAATATAGAGATACAGATCGCCGACGGATGTAATTGCCCCGGAATATAAGCCTGGGCTGGACATCGCTGTTGACGAGGAGGTTGCTGGACCATCCTGAGCTGGCTGAGATGCTAGAAGATTTTTGAGAATGCCTATGTTGGTGAGTTGTTCATTTCGGTGGATAAAGGCGCGCGAGCGAGGTATGAGAGGAATACGGCCACAAGCTTTGAGCGGGAGATGGGCTTTTTGTGCAGTGCATGGTTTTCTGCATATCGAGCGGCTATGAGTCACTATACGCGGGAAGAAGGAAGCGAAATGTGTTTGGATTGCAGGAAGAAATTTTTAACTGCTTATGGACTCACAGCTAATATAAAGCGGAAATGGAAAAATCGGGATGTTATCTCGAGTTTAAATTTTACGTCCAT
>BNJS01003867.1_pt1 | contig 52680 bp, 63 predicted proteins | sample 8540461 | NCBI WGS metagenome assembly BNJS01 (sample SAMD00202454, study PRJDB9452) | human saliva metagenome | isolation source: human saliva | place: Japan
GTTATTATGAAACATAAATGGTTTAAATATCTAACATTTTTCTTAACATTCTTGCTAATGGGATTATCGATGATCAATTTAGCAAAAATAGTTCAAGCAGAAACTGTCATAAATTACAATCTAGATACTAAGATGGTCCATGAGAGGTCTGGCCTTGAACTAGCCGAGGATGTGGAGGTTATTGCTGGGGAACGCTTACTCGCAACCTATCAGTTAACCTTTCCAGATAGCCAGAGTATAGCTGAGAACGATAAGCTTGTTTTAGATATTCCAAAAGAGCTGAGACTGATAACGAATCTAACCTTTGATGTAACGAATACTAATGGTAAGAAGGTGGGAATAGCTCAGACGGATCCGAGTACAGGGAAAGTTACTGTAACTTTTACAGACTATTTCGCAAAACGTCCTGAGAAAAAAGAGTTACTCCTTCAGTTTAATTTAACGATTAATCGAGAAGTTGTTAAGGAAAGTCAACCAGTTACTGTTACCATTGGTCATAAGACCTATAGTTTTAAGTACAAACAAGATAGTGGTGAAGCTGGCGATTATGAGATGAAATATGGTTATCAGGATGACACCGATCCAAGTATCATTAAGTGGCGTATTCTCTTGAATGCCAATCAAGATATGATTCGTGGGATGACAATTACGGATACTTTTGGTGATGGACAAACCTTAATTCCTGAGTCATTTAGAGCTGTTCGCTATGAGACACAACCTACAAAGATTCGTAACGAGGCTCATATTCTTACGTTAGAGCCATCAGATAATTTTTCAAAAAAGGCAGTATTCACTAAAAATGCTCAAGGAGGAATCACAGGATTTACAATTCCATTTGGAGATAACTATCATTGGGCAATGTATATTGAATACTCGACTAAGTTACCAGATGGAGTTCCTGCGGGGGCATTAGTTTCTAACACCTTATCATGGTCAGCCACTAATTTTGAGACTCGTAGTATCGTGCGTGAAGTTCGTCTAGAGTCAGGATCAGGTATTGGTGGAGCTGAAAAATCAGAAAATGTTATATTAAAGGCTCAAAAGATTCTAAAAGGAAAAGCATTAGAAAAAGACCAGTTTAGTTTTGGACTTTATGATGCAAATAATCTAGCTCAGCCTATCCAAATTGCCAAAAATGCAGAAGATGGAAGTGTAACCTTCAATGCTATTAAGTATGCTAAAGAAGGCGTTTACCATTATCTCATTAAAGAAATGATTCCTGAAAACTCTGGTCACTATGACTATGATAGACATGAATTAAAGGTTACTGTAACAGTAACGGATGATGATGGTATCAAAATGGGAACGGTGGCTTATGGTGAAGAGAAGACAACATTTACCAACGTTTATCGTGGAACTACAAGCATAAAAGGTAAGAAGATTTGGAATGACGCAGAAAACCAAGATGGCATTCGTCCAGATACTATAAGAGTTCGTCTCTTGGCAAACGGTAGTGAAGTAGCAAGTAAATCTGTTAAGTCAGAAGATAACTGGAACTTTACATTTGACCAGTTACCTAAAAATGATCCAGAAGGAAAAGCTATTGTTTATACAGTAGCAGAGGATCAAGTAGAGGGATATACGTCAGAGATAGATCAGAAGAACTATACTATCACTAATACACATCTTCCTGTAGTGACTGATTTGAAGGTTAGTAAGCGTTGGGAGGATGCTGATAATAAGGCAGGAAAACGTCCAAATAACATCAAGATCCAACTCTATGCTAGTAGCAAGAAAGTCGGAAAAGAAGTTACTTTGAGCGAAGATAATAAGTGGACCTATACTTTTACTGATCTTCCTAAATATTCAGCAGGAAAAGTTATTAGTTATACGATAGCTGAAGTCAAGGTTCCTGAGGGATATGTTTCTAAAACAATCCAAGAAAATGAAACGAACCTTGTTTTGATTAACACCTATCAACCTCCGGTTCCACCAACTATTCCAACAACTCCAAATAAAACAACTAATCCACCAAAATCATCAACTCCAAAGTCACCAGATAAACCAAAGGATCGTGTTTTACCAAAAACTGGTGAAGAAGCTACTACAGCATTGCTAGTTTTAGGTCTAGGAATTGGTCTTGTAGGACTCGCTTTAGTAAAAGCTAGAAAATAGTTCGAGAAAAAAATAGGACTTGATACCTACAACTAAGAGAGAACTTTCGAGTTCTCTTTTTTAATGACTTCTAGTACAGGTTTTAACTAGTACTTACTATATTCATATTTTTTACAAAAAATAAACCGTTTTCACTTGACAAAAATTGGTCTATACCATATAATAAAATAAAGAAAACGGAGGTTATAAAAATGAAAGTTATTAAAGTGGAAAATCCAGTTGAAGGTGGAAAAGTTGCTTTTGACATCTTAAAAGAAAAGTTGGAAAATGGTGCGCAAACCTTGGGGCTTGCAACAGGAAGTAGCCCTCTTGAGTTTTACCAAGAAATCGTTAAAAGCGATCTTGATTTTTCAAATCTTACAAGTGTGAACTTAGATGAGTATGTCGGTCTTGATGGGGACAATCCTCAATCATACCGTTACTTCATGCAAGAAAATCTTTTTAATCAAAAACCATTCAAAGAAAGCTTCTTGCCACGTGGCAATAAAGACCATGCTGAAGAAGAAGTGGAACGCTACAATCAAATTTTGGCTGACCATCCAGTTGACCTACAAATCTTGGGAATTGGTCGTAATGGACACATTGGATTTAACGAGCCAGGAACTCCATTTGATAGCCAAACACATCTTGTAGAGCTTGACCAGTCTACTATCGAAGCTAACGCACGTTTCTTTGATAAGATTGAAGATGTTCCAACACAAGCCATTTCAATGGGTATTAAGAACATTTTGGATGCTAAGTCTATCCTTCTCTTTGCTTATGGTGAATCAAAAGCAGAAGCTATCGCTGGAACTGTTGAAGGTCCTGTGACAGAAAGCCTTCCAGCAAGTAGCCTGCAAAACCATCCAGATGTGACCATTATCGCAGATGCTGAGGCACTCAGCCTGCTTGAAAAATAAAAATTACATGAACCACTTGCTCTATAGAGTGAGTGGTTTTAGAGATATAAAACTTCAAGATTACGTTAGGAGGACACATGAATAAAGAAGAATTTCTAAAAGTAAAAGAAGCGTATAAGAGCGCTAGAACGGAAGAAAGAAAAAAATAATAGAGTTTATTACAAAGAAGAAAGATAAGGAAGGGAATTATCTTTTTACTAAGTCGAAAGATAAAGCATTTAGCACAAGAAATCAATATTTAGGAGGTAGAGGAGATAAAAAGTACACCTCGGGTAGTAGATTATCTAGACCATATGATTTATCAAATCATATGTGGATTGATTTGTCTTATAAAGGAAATGATATACTAATCTCTTTACAGTCTTTTTGATATTGATCCAAATAGTAATAATCTTCATGTCTTATATGATAGAATAGGTATCATATTTGGAAAAGATGAGGAATCAGATAATAAAGATGGAAAACTAGATAATGAACTGAAAGTCAGTGACGATTTTCTTAAAATGGAAATAACAAACTGGGAATTGCCTTTATCTGAAGCAGAGATGGAGGAGATGGTGAACTATATTATTACTCATTATGAAAAATAAAAAAACTTAGTTTCCTCTTGACATTTATTCATTTACATGTAAAATAGAATAGATCTTGAACTTGAAGGGAGTGAAAAAAATGTCTAAAACAGTAGTACGTAAGAATGAATCTCTTGACGATGCACTTCGTCGTTTCAAACGTGCGGTTACTAAAGCTGGTACTCTTCAAGAAACACGCAAACGTGAATTCTATGAAAAACCTTCTGTAAAACGTAAACGTAAATCAGAAGCAGCTCGTAAACGTAAAAAATTCTAATTAATTAGAAAGGCTAGAGAGATCTAGTCTTTTTTCTTTTTAAATTAATCCTGTAAATCCTGCAAAATTCTAAAACTTCCTCCTACAATTTGATATAATAGTAGAGAAGAACTCGATTTAAGGAGGAAATAATGTCGGTTTTAGTAAAAGAAGTGATTGAAAAGCTTAGATTGGACATTGTCTATGGTGAAGCAGAATTACTTGAAAAGGAAATCAATACTGCGGATATTACGCGACCTGGTCTTGAAATGACAGGCTATTTTGATTACTATACTCCAGAACGGATTCAACTTTTGGGGATGAAGGAGTGGTCTTACCTAGTCTCTATGCCTTCTCAAAATCGTTACGATGTCTTGAAAAAAATGTTTCAACCGGAGACACCTGCGGTCATCGTTGCCCGTGGTTTGGTGGTTCCAGAGGAAATGTTGAAGGCTGCCAGAGAATGTAAAATTGCGATTTTAACTAGTCGTACAGCAACCAGTCGTTTGTCTGGAGAACTGTCTAGCTATCTTGATTCTCGTCTAGCGGAACGTACAAGCGTACATGGGGTTCTAATGGATATCTATGGTATGGGTGTTTTGATTCAAGGTGATAGTGGAATCGGTAAGAGTGAGACAGGTTTAGAACTAGTTAAACGTGGTCACCGCTTGGTAGCAGACGATCGGGTAGATATCTATTCTAAGGATGAAATGACTCTCTGGGGTGAACCTGCTGAAATCTTGAAACATCTGATCGAAATTCGTGGAGTAGGGATCATCGATGTCATGAGTCTATACGGTGCCAGTGCAGTTAAGGATTCTTCACAAGTTCAGCTAGCTGTTTATTTGGAAAATTATGATACACATAAGACCTTTGATCGCTTAGGAAATAATGCTGAAGAACTAGAAGTTTCTGGAGTTACCATTCCACGTATCCGCATCCCAGTTAAAACAGGGCGCAATATTTCTGTTGTTATCGAGGCGGCAGCTATGAATTATCGTGCAAAAGACATGGGCTTTGATGCGACGCGTCTGTTTGAAGAACGTTTAACAAATCTGATTTCAAAGAACGAGGTGAAAGATGATTGATCCTGTTGCTTTTCAGATAGGTCCCTTTGCTGTTCGCTGGTATGCGCTATGTATTGTTTCAGGTCTGATCTTAGCAGTTTTTCTAGCTATGCGTGAAGCACCTCATAAAAAGATTTTATCTGATGATATTTTAGACTTTATCTTGATTGCCTTCCCTTTGTCAATACTTGGAGCGAGACTCTACTATGTCATTTTTAAATTGGATTATTACAGTCAGCACCTAGGAGAAATCTTTGCTATCTGGAATGGCGGTCTAGCGATCTACGGTGGCCTGATTACTGGGGCGATTGTTCTATACTTCTTTGCAGACCGCAAGTTAATCAATACTTGGGACTTCTTAGATATTGCTGCACCGAGTGTTCTGATTGCTCAGAGCCTTGGACGCTGGGGAAATTTCTTTAACCAGGAAGCTTATGGTGCAGCTGTTGAGAATCTTGACTTTCTTCCATCCTTTATTAAGAATCAGATGTATATCGATGGTTCTTATCGACAGCCAACCTTTCTATATGAGTCCATTTGGAATGTCATCGGATTTGCTTTGATTCTTATTTTTAGAAGACGCCTAAAAGGTATTCGCCGTGGGCACATCACAGCTTTTTATCTTATGTGGTATGGCTTTGGACGTTTGATTATTGAAGGTATGCGTACTGATAGCCTCATGTTCCTTGGCCTACGTGTTTCCCAGTTGTTATCAGCTGTCTTAATCGGACTTGGTATCTTTATTGTTTTCTATCAAAATCGGAAAAAAGCACCATTTTATATTATAAAAAAGGAGAATTAATATGTTAGAAGCTGCTTATATTTTTGTAGCCATTGCCTTGGTTGTATTTTTAGTCTATTTGATTATTACTTTACAGAAAGTTGGTCGAGTTATTGATGAATCAGAAAAAACTGTAAAAACCTTAACATCTGATCTCGATGTGACTCTCCATTATACCAATGAGCTATTAACTAAGGTCAATGTTCTAGTTGATGATATCAACGTTAAAGTGGCAACGATTGATCCTCTCTTTACAGCAGTAGCTGATTTGTCTGTTTCTGTCTCAGACCTTAATGATCAAGCGCGTGTTTTGAGCAAAAAGGCATCATCTGCTGGTTCAAAAACCTTGAAGACAGGCGCAGGCTTATCAGCTATACGTGTTGCAAGTAAATTTTTCAAAAAATAAAAAAGGAGTAAGCTAATGGGCAAACTATCATCTATCTTTCTTGGAACTGTTTCAGGTGTTGCTGCAGCCTTGTTTCTAACCAGTGATAAAGGGAAGCAAGTGAGAAGTCAAGCACAAGGATTTTTAGAAGATTTAAGAGAAGATCCTGAGTATGCCAAGGAACAAGTCTGTGAAAAACTGACTGATGTAAAAGAACAAACCAAAGAATTTGTTCTTAAAACCAAGGAACAAGTGGAATCAGGCGAAATCACCCTAGATACTGTCCTTGAAAAAGCAAAATGTTGCGCACAGCAGGCAACAGAATCTTCTAAAGAAACCTTGAACAGTCTCAAAGAACAACTGGAAGACAAAGTGGTTGTGGAAGAACAAGAAGAAGGTAAAGAAATCGTCATCGAGATTCAAGAAGATTAAAATAGAGTCACCATTTCATGATTCCCTAGGAGTCATAGATGGTGATTTTTTTATTGAATGAAGTCTTTATGGTATAATGAGTACTATGCAGAAGAAACCGACATCAGCCTATGTGCATATTCCTTTTTGCACACAGATTTGTTATTATTGTGACTTTTCAAAAGTCTTTATTAAAAACCAGCCAGTGGATAGTTACCTAGAACATCTCTTAGAAGAGTATCGCTCCTATGATATTCAGCAGTTGCGAACCCTTTATATAGGAGGGGGGACTCCCACAGCCTTGTCCGCCCAACAACTGGAGTTTTTGTTAGATGGGTTGACGAAAAATCTGGACTTATCAGCCTTAGAGGAATTAACCATTGAAGCCAATCCTGGGGATTTGGATTCCGATAAGATCGCAGTCCTAAAAAATTCAGCAGTTAATCGTGTTTCCTTAGGCGTGCAAACCTTTGATGATAAAATGCTGAAAAAGATTGGGCGTAGTCATTTGGAGAAGGATATCTATGAAAATATAGACCGTCTCAAGTTAGCAGGATTTGAAAATATCTCTATTGACTTGATTTACGCTCTTCCCGGGCAAACTATGGAGCAGGTTAAGGATAATGTTGCCAAGGCTATCGCTCTGGATATTCCTCACATGAGTCTCTATAGCTTGATTTTGGAAAACCACACTGTCTTTATGAACCGCATGAGACGAGGAAAATTACCTCTTCCTAAGGAAGAATTAGAAGCAGAGATGTTTGAATATATCATTGCTGAATTGGAGAATGCTGGTTTTGAACATTACGAGATTTCTAATTTTTCCAAGCCAGGTTTTGAAAGTCGTCATAACCTTATGTATTGGGACAATGCAGAGTATTTTGGTATCGGCGCTGGCGCTTCGGGCTATGTCAATGGGGTTCGCTACAAAAACCACGGTCCCATCCGTCACTACATGAAAGCAGTAGAAGCTAGTAATGCGAGGATCAATGAGGAATATTTGAGTCAGAGAGAACAAATGGAAGAAGAAATGTTTCTGGGCCTCCGTAAGAAATCTGGGGTTTCAATTAGACGATTTGAAGAAAAATTTGCTACTTCTTTTGAAGAGTTGTATGGGCAAGTTGTGAAAGATTTGTGTCATCAAGGTCTTTTACAAGTAGAAGGTCAACAAATTCGCATGACAAAGAAAGGTCTCTTTTTAGGAGATACAGTAGCTGAAAGATTTATTTTGGAGTGATACTATGGGTTTAACTTATCAAATGAATATGAAAATTCCTTTTGATATGTCAGATATGAATGGGCATATCAAACTACCGAGCCTCATCTTACTTTCTCTGCAGGTTTCTGGTAGCCAGTCAGCTCAACTTGGCGTAAGCGATAAGGAAATACTTGAAAAATATAATCTAGTTTGGATTATTACAGAGTACGATATTGATGTGATTAGGCTTCCACGTTTTGCAGAGGAAATTACCATCGAGACAGAGGCTTTAAGTTACAATCGTCTCTTTTGTTACCGCCGTTTCACCATCTACGATGAGTCAGGTCAAACTATTATCCAAATGCTGGCTAGCTTTGCTCTTATGGACCGGGATAGTCGCAAGGTCCATAGCGTGGATCCTGAGATGGTTGCCCCTTACCAATCGGAATTTTCAAAGAAAATCATTCGAGGTCCCAAGTATACAGATTTGGACAATCCTACTAGTAAGGACTATCATGTTCGCTTTTATGATTTGGATATGAATGGACATGTCAATAATAGCAAGTACCTAGATTGGATTTTTGAAGTCATGGGAGCAGACTTTCTCATGGATCATATCCCACAGAAAATCAATCTCAAATACGTGAAGGAAGTTCGTCCTGGTGGTATGATTACCTCTAGCTATGAGTTGGACGGATCGCAGAGCCGCCATCAAGTTACCAGCCAAGGAGTCGTCAATGCCCAGGCTCTTATTCAATGGACTACAAAGGAGTGAAAATGACTTATAAAGGATACTTAATAGATTTAGACGGAACAATCTATAAGGGGAAAGATAGAATACCAGAAGGTGAAGCTTTGTTCATGAGTTACAAACAAGAGAGATTCCTTATCTTTTTGTAACTAACAATACGACACGAACACCTGAGAGTGTCCAAGAGATGCTAGCCAATCACTTTAACATCGACACGCCTGTATCGACCATCTATACTGCAACCTTAGCAACTATCGACTACATGAACGATCTAGGACTTGATAAGACAGTCTATGTCATCGGAGAAGCAGGGCTCAAGGAAGCCATTCAAGAAGCAGGGTATGTTGAAGATAAAGAAAATCCAGCCTATGTGGTTGTTGGTTTAGACTGGCAAGTAGACTATGAAAAATTTGCTACAGCAACCCTAGCTATCCATAAAGGGGCTCACTTTATCGGTACCAATCCAGATTTGAACATCCCGACGGAACGTGGACTTTTGCCTGGTGCCGGTTCACTGATTACTCTTCTTGAAGCAGCAACTCGTGTAAAACCAGTTTATATTGGAAAACCTAATGCGATTATTATGGATAAGGCTGTTGAGCACCTAGGACTTGAGCGAGAAGAAATTGTCATGGTGGGCGATAATTACCTGACTGATATTCGAGCTGGTATTGACAATGGCATTCCTAGCCTTTTGGTGACGACAGGATTTACAAAACCTGAAGAAGTAGCAGACTTGCCAATTGCACCAACTCATGTCCTTTCAAGTCTAGCGGAGTGGGATTTCGATGAAAACTAAGTTTACTTTTGTAGGAAGTATTCTCTTTCTTCTCTCGCTTGCAATTTTATTGACAATATACCTAGCATGGCTGATTTATCCTCAGGAAATTTCTTGGTTAAACTTGACAAATCGTGTTCATCTGCAACCTCAGACAATCCAGCATAACTTTAATGTTTTGATGGATTATTTGACCAATCCATTAAATCAAGCATTGGAAATGCCAGATTTTCCTTCATCTGCATCTGGAATCCATCATTTTGCGGTTGTAAAGGGTTTGTTCCATCTGGCTCAAGGAGTAGCACTAGTAACTCTACCGATATTCTATCTTTTTTGGAAGCAGGTCATTCAGAAAGGATTTCTATCTCTCTACCGTAGGGGAATTTTAATCATGCTTTCTCTACCTTTGGTTCTTGGTTTATTTGGTGTCTTAGTTGGCTTTGAGCAGTTTTTTACCTTGTTCCACCAGATACTTTTCGTGGGCGATGATACTTGGCTTTTTGATCCCGCGTTTGATCCAGTTATTTTAATCCTACCAGAGGACTTCTTCCTCCATTGTTTTCTCTTATTTTTCTGTATTTATGAGCTTCTTTTTGGTTTCTTTTATTTCAAAAGCAGAAGGCCTTATCAGTCAGAAAAGGAATAAAATCAGCTAGATTTTAACGAATGTTCGAAAAACTCTTATCGTTTGGGAAATCTTTTTTTTGCTATATTGGATCAAATGATATACCTTTAATCAGAATTAGCCTATTTTTCTAGAAAAAATAGGTTTTTTTACGGAAATAACTAGTCAAGCGCTTTATTTTTTTGTATAATAGAGTTAGAAAAGTATGCAAAGAAGAGAAAAGCATGATTACACTATTTTTATCACCGAGTTGTACATCATGTCGTAAGGCAAAGGCCTGGCTTGATAATCATAAAGTGCCTTTCCAAGAGCACAACATTATGACCAGTCCTTTATCAAGAAAAGAGTTGCAACAAATTCTTTCCTTGACCGAAAACGGTACCGATGACATCATTTCAACTCGTTCAAAAATTTTCCAAAAGTTAAATATCGATGTGGAAAGTATCTCGGTGACGGAGTTGCTTAGTTTAATTGAGCAATACCCTAGTCTTTTGCGTCGTCCGATTATCATTGATGATAAACGTATGCAGATTGGCTTTAATGAAGATGAGATTCGTGCATTTCTTCCTCGTAGTTACCGTAAGCAAGAATTGAAAGAAGCTACATTAAGAGCTGGTATTAATTAGATGAATAAACAGTATAGTTACCCACTAGATTTGTCGTGGAGCACTGAAGAACTTGCTTCAGTGCTTTCTTTTTTTAATGATGTTGAAGCAGCCTATGAGACTAAGGTAGAGGCAAAAAAACTACTAGATTCCTATAAGGGATTCAAAGCGGTTGTTCCAAGCAAGAGTGAAGAAAAACGCTTGGGTCGCGAATTTGAAATTGCAAGTGGCTATTCTTTTTATCGTGCTGTTCAACTAGCCAAAGAACAAGGGGAAGGGAAGATTTCGCTTGGAAAATAAATTTGCGTTTGCCAAAGAGATTGTCAAGGAAGCAGGAGACTATATTCTAGCTCATATGCAGGAAGAATTGCATATTGAGAGAAAATCATCCCCTACAGACTTGGTGACTCGTTTGGACAAGGAAGTACAAGATTTTTTGGTCGATAAGATTCTCTCACGCTATCCCCATGACCAATTTTGTGCAGAAGAGGGATGTCTACGTGCTTCAGTTGGACATGGATCTGTTTGGGTCATTGATCCCATTGATGGTACCAACAACTTTGTCGCACAAGGTGATGATTTTGCCATTATGGTAGCATATTTTGAAAATGGTGTGGGCCAGTTTGGGATCATTTATGATGTCATGAAAGGTCATTGTTATCATGGAGGAGGTACTTTTCAGGCCTGTCTCAATGAAGAACCCTTGCCTAGTTTTGAGGATAAGCCCTTGCGAGATTATCTAATTGCGAGTAATGCTGGCATGTTGGAAACAAATGCCTGGGGTGTCGCAGAATTGGCTAATGCTTCACTTGGTGTACGAATATATGGAAGTGCGGCTATTAGCTTTTCAAAAATATTATCTGGTCAGTTATTGACCTATATCACCTATCTCCAACCTTGGGACTATGCTGCAGCTGGTATCATTGGAAAAAGTTTAGGTTATCAGATTGTAACCTTAACTGGAGAGCCGGTGGATTTTCAGACACGACAACCAATTATGATGGTTCCAACAGACAAGTTGGCAGAAATCCAATCCTATATCTACGAAAGGAAATAAAACTACATGCAATTTCCAGAAGGATTTGTAAAAAAATACGAAACAATATTGGGAGATGAGGCAAGAGCTTTTCTTGCCTCTTTTGATGATGAAGCCGTTTCTGCTTTTCGTGTCAATCCCTTAAAAGAAAACCAAGTTTCTTTTTCAGATGCTATTCCCAATACACCCTGGGGCTACTATGGGAAGGTTTCTGGAAAATCTCCAGAACATGTAACTGGCTTGGTCTATTCCCAAGAACCTGCCGCACAAATGGTCGCTCAAGTAGCTCAGCCAAAGCCAGGTATGAAGGTCTTGGACTTGGCAGCGGCTCCCGGTGGGAAATCCACTCAACTGGCCTCCTATCTTGCAGGAGAAGGTCTTCTTGTTTCAAATGAGATTTCAAGCAAACGGTCAAAGATTTTAGTTGAAAATATGGAACGCTTTGGTGCGACTAATGTTGTTGTAACCAATGAATCTGCCGATCGTTTGGCTAAAGTATTTAAAGGGTATTTTGACCTAATTGTTCTAGATGCGCCTTGCTCGGGTGAAGGGATGTTTCGTAAACAACCTGATGCCATGGATTACTGGAGTGTCGATTATCCTAGCCAGTGCGCTAGTTTACAACGTGAGATTTTAGAAGATGCGGTTACTATGTTGGCTGATGGTGGTCGACTAGTCTATTCAACCTGTACCTGGGCGCCAGAAGAAAACGAAGAAATCGTCCAATGGTTACTGGAAAACTATGATTTTGAATTGATTCCAGTAGAACATATAAATGGTATGGCTCCTGGGATTGATTTTCCAGAGACAGCTCGGATGTACCCACATCGTTTTAAGGGAGAAGGCCAATTTGTTGCTCATCTTCAGTTTAAAGGTCAAAACAAGGCTGGGAAGTTCAAACCTTCTAAGACGAATCTCAGTCGTGAACAGTTGAGTTTGTGGCAGGATTTTGAGAAGAAGCATTTAAAAGAAAAACTGACCGGTGTCCTACAAGTTTTTGGTGACCAACTTTATCTTTTGCCAAGCGAATTACCAGACTTGAGTAAGCTCAAAATCGCTCGTAATGGTCTTCATCTTGGAACTTTTAAGAAAAAACGTTTTGAACCAAGTTTTGCTCTTGGACTAGCTTTAAAACCAAGTCAAGTCAAGCAAGGAATCGAAATTCGTCAAGAAGATTTTGTAAAATATGTTGCTGGTGAAACGGTCCAATTAGCTGAAACTCTTCCAAATGGTTGGTACCAAGTTTTGGTTGGTGGAAATGGTCTAGGTTTTGCAAAAGTAACCGGAAATACCTTGAAGAATTATTTCCCTAAGGGCTTACGCTTTAAAGTAAAAAACTAGTCAAAGCTAGTATTCTATGTTATAGTGGAACTAAGAACTTTTTGCAAAATAGATGAAAAAATAAGGCAAAAATTTCCAAGCTATACACCATTATTTTCAAGGAGAAAAACAGTGAAAAAAAGGAAAAAACTCGCTCTATCCCTTGCAGCTCTTTTGCTAGCAGGTTCTTTGGCGGGATGTGCTAGCTGGATTGATCGTGGAGAATCCATGACAGCTGTTGGCTCAACGGCTCTTCAGCCCTTGGTCGAAGCAGCAGCAGATGAATTTGGCTCTCTGCACGTTGGAAAAACAGTCAACGTCCAAGGTGGAGGATCTGGTACAGGTCTGTCTCAGGTTCAATCTGGAGCCGTTGATGTGGGAAATTCAGACGTATTTGCCGAGGAAAAAGACGGTATCAACGCATCCGCTCTAGTGGATCACAAGGTAGCCGTAGCGGGCTTGGCAGTGATTGTAAACAAAGAAGTTGACGTTGAAAATCTGACAACTGAACAACTCCGTAGCATCTTTACAGGTCAAGTGACCAACTGGAAAGAAGTCGGTGGGAAAGACCTAGCCATTTCCATTATCAACCGCGCGGCAAGTTCTGGTTCGCGTGCAACCTTTGATAGTGTTATCATGGATGGTCAATCTGCTGTGCAGAGTCAAGAACAGGATTCAAATGGGATGGTCAAAAACATTGTTTCCCAGACACCAGGAGCCATTTCTTACCTAGCTTTTGCCTATGTGGATGACTCGGTTAAACGCATGAAGTTGAATGGCTATGAGCCGATTGCAGAAAATGTTACAAGCAATAACTGGCCTTTGTGGTCTTATGAACACATGTACACCCTAGGTCAGCCAGACGAATTGGTGGCAGAATTCCTCAACTTTGTCCTCTCAGATGAGGCGCAAAGTGGAATCGTTAAAGGGATGGGTTATATTTCTGTCAAGGAAATGAAGGTTGAAAAAGATGCTGTAGGAACGGTGACAGCACTAGAAGGGAGTCACTAATGAATAAAGAAGAATTAGCTAAAAAATTACTTTCTCCCTCAAAGAACTCTCGTCTAGAGAAATTAGGAAAAGGCTTGACCTTTGCCTGTCTGTCTTTGATTGTCATCATTGTGGCCATGATTTTGATTTTTGTAGCTCAAAAAGGCTTGTCAACCTTCTTTGTCAATGGAGTCAATATCTTTGATTTCCTTTTTGGACAAACTTGGAATCCTTCAGGTAAACAATTTGGTGCCCTTCCTATGATTTTGGGTTCCTTTATTGTCACAATCCTATCAGCCCTTATCGCAACTCCTTTTGCCATTGGTGCGGCAGTCTTTATGACGGAAGTCTCACCAAAAGGTGCTAGAATCTTACAGCCAGCTATTGAATTAGTGGTTGGGATTCCTTCAGTCGTGTATGGATTTATCGGTTTGCAGGTCGTAGTTCCTTTTGTCCGTAGTGTCTTTGGTGGGACTGGTTTTGGGATTTTGTCAGGGATTTTCGTTCTCTTTGTCATGATTTTACCGACGGTAACCTTTATGACAACGGATAGTTTGCGTGCAGTACCTCGTCACTACCGTGAAGCTAGTTTGGCTATGGGAGCCACTCGTTGGCAAACTATTTGGCGAGTGACCTTGAAGGCGGCCCGTTCAGGGATTTTCACAGCGGTGGTCTTTGGGATGGCACGTGCCTTTGGTGAAGCCTTGGCCATTCAGATGGTGGTCGGAAACTCAGCCGTTGTCCCAACTTCATTGACAACACCTGCTGCGACCTTGACCTCTGTTTTGACCATGGGTATCGGAAATACCGTTATGGGAACAGTTGATAATAACGTTCTCTGGTCACTGGCCTTAGTCTTGCTCTTGATGAGTTTGGCCTTCAACAGTGTGATTAAATTGATTACGAAAGAAAGAGGAAAGAAAAACTATGCACGCTAAGAAATTAGATAAAATTGCAACAGCTGTCCTCTACTCGATTGCAGGAATTATCGTTGCCATCTTGGCATCCTTGATCCTTTATATCTTGGTTCGTGGTTTGCCCCACATCTCTTGGTCTTTCTTGACTGGCAAATCATCTTCTTATCAAGCTGGTGGAGGGATTGGAATTCAGCTCTATAATTCCTTCTTCCTTTTGGTCATTACCTTGATTATCTCTGTGCCTTTGTCTATGGGAGCTGGGATTTTCCTAGCTGAATACGCCAAAAAAGGTCCTGTGACAAACTTTGTCAGAACCTGTATTGAAATCTTGTCTTCACTGCCATCAGTGGTTGTAGGTCTCTTTGGTTATTTGATCTTTGTAGTTCAGTTTGAGTATGGATTTTCAATCATTTCTGGTGCCTTGGCCTTGACGGTCTTTAACTTGCCTCAGATGACTCGTAATGTTGAAGACAGCTTGAAACACGTTCACCATACGCAGCGTGAGGCTGGTCTGGCCCTTGGAATTTCTCGTTGGGAGACAGTTGTCCATGTTGTCATTCCAGAAGCCCTTCCAGGTATTGTGACCGGGGTCGTCTTAGCTTCTGGTCGTATCTTTGGTGAGGCGGCTGCTCTCATCTATACTGCAGGACAATCTGCACCAGCATTAGACTGGTCTAACTGGAATATTCTCAGTGTAACTAGCCCAATCTCTATCTTCCGTCAAGCAGAAACCTTGGCTGTCCACATCTGGAAGGTCAATAGTGAAGGAACCATTCCTGATGGCACCATTGTATCAGCAGGTTCTGCAGCCGTGCTCCTCATCTTTATTCTCATCTTTAACTTTGGAGCCCGCAAACTCGGAAGCTACCTACATAAGAAATTAACCGCTGCCTAAAGGAGAAGCCATGTCAAAATATAATTGGGATGAAAGGCATATCATTACTTTTCCAGAAGAAAAAGTGGCCCTCTCTACTAAGGATTTACATGTTTACTACGGTAAAAATGAATCCATCAAGGGCGTGGATATGCAATTTGAAAAAAATAAAATTACTGCCTTGATTGGCCCATCAGGTTCTGGGAAATCAACCTACCTACGTAGTCTTAATCGTATGAATGATACCATTGATATTGCTAAGGTGACAGGACAGATTCTCTATCGAGGTATTGACGTTAACCGTCCTGAAATCAATGTTTATGAAATGCGTAAACATATCGGAATGGTATTTCAACGTCCAAATCCATTTGCTAAATCAATCTATCGTAATATTACTTTTGCACATGAACGTGCAGGAGTCAAGGACAAGAAAGTCCTAGATGAAATTGTAGAAACATCACTTCGTCAGGCTGCCCTCTGGGATCAGGTCAAAGACGACCTTCACAAGTCGGCCTTGACCCTATCAGGTGGTCAGCAGCAACGTCTTTGTATCGCTCGTGCGATCTCTGTGAAACCAGATATTCTCTTGATGGATGAGCCTGCATCAGCCTGGATCCGATTGCGACAGCTCAACTTGAGGAAACCATGCTTGAGTTGAAGAAAGACTTTACCATTATCATCGTAACTCACAGTATGCAACAGGCTGCGCGTGCGAGTGACTACACTGGATTTTTCTACTTGGGTGATTTGATTGAGTATGATAAGACTGCTAATATTTTCCAAAATGCTAAGCTACAGTCAACTAACGACTATGTAACGGGACACTTTGGTTAGAAAGGAAACAGTATGACAGAACCGATTTTGCAGGTTTCAGACCTGTCTGTTTATTACAATAAAAAGAAGGCTTTGAATAGTGTTTCCTTATCTTTCCAACCCAAGGAAATCACAGCTCTTATCGGACCATCAGGATCAGGGAAATCAACACTTCTAAAGGCTATTAACCGAATGGGTGACCTTAATCCTGAAGTGACGACAACTGGATCAGTGGTTTATAATGGGCACAATATCTATAGCCCTCGTACCGATACAGTTGAATTGCGTAAGGAAATTGGAATGGTATTCCAACAACCCAATCCTTTTCCAATGTCTATCTATGAAAATGTCGTTTATGGCCTTCGCATTAATGGGGAAAAAGATAAGAACGTTTTGGATGAAGCTGTGGAGAAAGCTTTACAGCGTGCTTCAATCTGGGATGAGGTCAAGGATCGCTTGCATGATTCAGCTATTGGTCTATCAGGTGGACAACAACAACGTGTCTGTGTAGCCCGTGTATTGGCGACTAGTCCAAAGATTATCCTCTTGGATGAGCCGACCTCAGCTTTAGACCCTATCTCAGCTGGGAAATCGAAGAAACCCTATATAGTCTCAAGGACAAGTACACCATGCTTCTGGTAACACGCTCTATGCAGCAAGCATCTCGAATCTCTGATAAAACAGGCTTTTTCCTCAATGGAGATTTGATTGAATTTAACGATACCAAGGAAATGTTCCTCTATCCACAACATAAGGAAACAGAAGATTACATTTCAGGTAAATTTGGATAAGGAGAAAAAGATGTTACGATCTCAATTTGAAGAAGATTTAGAGAAATTGCATAACCAATTCTACGCCATGGGACAGGAGGTTCTTTCACAGATCAATCGTACAGTCCGTGCCTTTGTTACCCATGACCGTGATTTGGCAAAAGAAGTTATTGACAAAGACGCAGAAGTGAATGAATATGAAATTAAGCTGGAAAAGAAATCATTTGAAATCATTGCCCTTCAGCAACCAGTTTCACAAGACTTACGCACTGTCTTAACAGTTCTAAAAGCTGTTTCGGATTTGGAACGGATGGGAGACCACGCCGTATCAATCGCTGAGGCAACCATTCGTATGAAGGGAGAGGAGCGCATCCCTGCCGTCGAAGAAGAAATTAAGAAAATGGGACGCGATGTCAAGAATTTTGTCGAAACGACACTTGACCTCTACCTCAACGCTTCTGTTGAGAAGGCCTATGAAGTTGCAACCATGGATGAAAAAATTAACCACTATTTTGAAGATATCCGTGATCTTGCAACTGAAGAAATTAAAAAGAACCCAGAAGCAATCGTCACAGGTCGTGATTACTTCCAAGTTATCTCTTACTTGGAGCGAATTGGTGACTATGCCAAAAATATCTGTGAATGGGTAGTTTACTTTGAAACAGGTAAGATTGTAGAATTATAACGGATTCAAATTAAAAAGATTGTGAAAGCTTACTTTTAAATAGAGTAAGCTTTCATTGTATAGATGATTTACTTAGTCAGAGGTGAAGAATGAACTACATACAAAAGATAAGAAAAAAAGTTGGAAAAGATAAAATTATTTTAAATTTTACCTGTGGAATATTAAGTCAATCGGGAAAAATATTATTACAAAAACGAGCTGATAAAGGAACTTGGGGCTTACCAGGTGGGGCTATTGAATTAGGCGAATCGGCTGTAGAAGCATTAGTGCGAGAGTTTTATGAAGAAACTGGAGTGAAAGTAACAGTGAAAAAACTCTTAAGTGTTTATACAAAATATTCAGATAGTTATCCAAATGGTGATGAGGCTCAAGTTCTTACAATTTTGTATTTAGTTGCATCTGAAACTTCTATCTCTACAAATGTTTTTACCAGTGATGAAACTTTAGAATTAGGTTTCTTTGATCGTAGGGACATACAAAATATCACAATTGTAAACCAGCAACATCAAGATATGATAAATGATTTTTTTGAAAATAAGTTCCCAATAGATAGATAAACTAAGCACTGAATTTCAATTTTTTTATAATTATATTTTTATGAAAATGCAAGAAAATCTTGACAAGTATTTTTCAAACGAGTTATAATTATACAAAAATACGAGAGAGGCTGTTTATTTATGAATAAGAAGTGGTTTTTAGTAATCTTTAGTTTTTTGGCAAGTTTCTTTTTAGTAGTCTGTCAGTCATCTGACTCAAGCTCACAGTCAGCAGTGGAGGCCATTAAGCAAAAAGGAAAATTAGTTGTCGCAACTAGCCCAGACTATGCACCATTTGAGTTTCAAGCACTTGTAGATGGGAAAAATCAAGTTGTCGGTGCTGATATTGATATGGCACAAACTATCGCTGATGAACTTGGAGTAAAATTAGAAATTTCAAGTATGAGTTTTGATAATGTCTTGACCAGTCTTCAAACAGGAAAAGCAGATTTGGCCATTGCAGGAATCAGTGCAACTGAAGAAAGAAAAGAAGTCTTTGATTTCTCAATTCCTTACTATGAAAACAAAATTAGCTTCCTAATCAGAAAAACTGATCTTGAAATATAAAGATTTAGATTCTCTAGCAAGTGCAAATATTGCAGCTCAAAAAGGAACTGTCCCTGAATCTATGGTCAAAGAGCAACTTCCTAAAGCGCAGTTGACTGCTTTGACAAATATGGGTGAAGCTGTTAATGAACTTCAATCAGGTAAGGTTGATGCTGTTCACATGGATGAACCAGTTGCTCTAAGCTATGCTGGTAAAAACTCTGATTTGGCAGTTGCAACAGTAAGCTTGACTATGAAAGAAGGCGAAGCTAATGCTGTAGCTATCAAAAAAGGTAACTCAGATTTGAAGGAAGTAGTTGATAAGGTTATTCAAAAACTGAAAGATGATGGTACTTATCAAACATATCTTGAAAAAGCTGCGAAGCTAACAGAAGTAGAGCAATAAAAAATAACAGAGTTGGATCTTAGTCCAGCTCTGTTTTTAAGTAGTTTAATGTTGTTTCAAGATTTTCTAAAGGTACCTTAGCAAATTGATAAGGGCAAGTCTCAATGTAGGACGATTCGAAAAAGTCTAGATTTAAAGAGCTATGTTTGAGGCTTGCAATCTTAGGATAGTTCCTGAGATCAAGCAAAAGTCCATCATGGAGAGGATAGTTTGGTAGGGAAAGGGGATAAGATTTTAAAATCTTATGAATGAATTCTTGACTTTTCTCTTGCAGTGCCAATCTTGCTACTCTATTTTTTTCAAAGAGTTGACTATCAATATAGAGTGATAAAGCCTTTTGCATAATGAGGTTGTTATCATAGTCCAGAATGTTTTTGTAGGCCACAAAAGGACCTTTAATAGGATTTGGAAGTATGAGAGCAGTGATTCGAAGAGCAGGGAAAAGACTGGTAGAAAAGGACTTGATATAGATGACCAGATCATTTTGGTCTAGATAGTGGAAGGTCTGCCCCATTTTGGGATCGAGATCCCCCAGATAGTCATCCTCGACGATATAAATTTGATACTTGGCAGCCAAATCTAGAATGGCTCGTTTTTCTTGGTCTGTATAGGAATGTCCTAGAGGATAGTGAAAACGTGGGATGGTATAGAAAAACTTAATCTTACCTTTTTTAAAGTGTTGCTCTAGTTCATTTAGATCAATCCCATCAATCCGTCGTTCAATGGTTTGATAGGGAAGCTCCTGAGCCAGCAGGAGTTGGTTCATTCGATGATAGGTAGGTTGCTCAACCAGAATTTCCTGCGTCCGACTTGGGAAATCTATCTGAGAAAGGATAAAGAGAGCCTGCTGGGTTCCAGAGGTTAGAACCAGTTGGTCTGGTTTACTGTAGATAGCTTGCTCAAAAAGTAGTTTCTGAACAGACTTTCGTAATTCTTCTAAGCCCTCTTGGTGTTCATAATAGTTGTAGAGATAGTGTTCTCGACCAATCAAGCTTTCGTTTACACAAAGACGAAAGTCATCATAGGCACCCAAGTGCTCATCATTGACTAAAATTTCTAGATCATCATGACTACTTTGTTGCTCTAAGACATAATAGCCACTTTGTGGTTTAGAATAGATGTATTTCTCATATCGAAGTTCTAAGAGAGCTCTTTGGACAGTGTCTTTGCTGCAGTGGAAGTCTTGGCTAATGTTCCGAATGGAGGGCAGGCGACTTCCTGTAGGAAAAGTTCCAGATTCAATCCCTTCTTTTAGATAGGCAACAACCTGTTCATACTTACTTTTTTTTTGCATATCAGACCTCTCTTGATTTTGTTACATTGTACCCTTTTTTCAAACGTTTGGCAATCTTAAAAGGGCGTCTGACATTCAAATCTGAAAAGAAATATGATATACTTATTAAGTGAAAAATTCTGGAAAGAGTGAGATTATTAAGGTGCAAGAACCAGTAAAATTATTTCAATACAATACTTTAGGAGCGCTGATGGCCGGACTTTATGGAGGAAGTCTAACCGTTGGTGAATTGCTCCAACATGGTGATTTAGGTTTAGGGACGCTGGACTCTATCGATGGCGAGCTTATTGTCTTAGATGGGAAAGCTTATCAAGCCAAGGGATCAGGTGAAAAACCAGAGATTGTTGAAGTTTCACCAGATGCGCTTATTCCCTATGCAGCAGTTGTCCCTCACCAGGCAGAAGTTATATTCCGTCAGCGTTTTGAAATGACCGATCAGGAGTTAGAAAAGAGAATTGAGTCTTACTATGATGGTGAAAACCTCTTTCGTTCTATCAAGATTCATGGTGATTTCAAGAACATGCATGTGCGCATGATTCCTAAGTCAACCTCTGAAACTAAGTTTGCAGAAGTAGCAACGCATCAGCCAGAGTATAGTCGCGACAATGTCTCAGGAACTATCGTCGGCTGGACCCCAGAGATTTTCCATGGAGTTAGTGTTGCTGGTTACCATCTACACTTTATCTCAGATGACCTAACCTTTGGTGGTCACGTTATGGACTTTGTCATCAGGGAAGGGATTGTTGAACTAGGAGCTGTTGATCAACTGGATCAACGCTTTCCAGTTCAGGATCGTCAATATCTATTTGCTAAGTTTAATGTTGACGAGATGAAAAAAGATATCGATAAGTCAGAATAAAAGGAGTTATATATGAAATTACATGTTGTAGTTACTATGATTGGTTTATTTACCTTTCTAATCGCAGCAGTTTGGTACGCAAGAAAGAAATACAAGATTAATTTTGCAGTTTTGGGACTTGGTGCAGTTGCCTTTTTTGCCTCTTCTCAAGTCTTGGAGAAAATCGTTCATCTCTTCGTTCTTCATCCACAAAAGGATGGGACAGTTCCACTCATGACAGAAAATCCCCTTCTCTATGTGATTTATGGAATCTGTATGGCTGCCTTATTCGAAGAAACAGCCCGACTAATCTTTTTCAAATGGTTGAACAAAAAAAGAGAGAGATGGAAGATTCAGATGCCCTCGCCTATGGTCTTGGTCATGGTGGGCTAGAAATGATTTATATCGGAATTGCTGGTTTACTCAATCTCTTTATCCTATTTTCAGCAGTTGAATCGCAAAATCCAGCTATCATGCAACTCTTACCTGAGAGTACACTTGCAACCATTCATAATCTAGCAGCTTGGCAGATTTATCTTTTGGGAGTCGAAAGAATTCTTGCCTTGATTCTTCAAGTTGGATTGACCTTCTGGGTTTTCCAAGCTGTTCGCCAAAAAAAATGGATTTACCTAGTAGCGACTTATGGTTTGCACGCCCTATTTGATTTGGCTCCGAGCCTATCTCAAGTTGGTTGGTTGTCAAATCCACTTCTCGTAGAAGGATTGTTGGCAGCGGAAGTTATTATTTTTATTTACTTTACAAAAACAATCTTTTATAAAAAGCAATAATACAAAAAAAGAGGTTCATCCTCTTTTTAGTTTGAGCTTTTGAAAAAGCTAGCCAAATCATCGAAAAAAATCGCTAAAAATGGTATAATGGAATGAATTTTATAAAAGGATTAGAAAAATGACCGTATTAGATAAATTAAATGAAACCCTAGAAGGAATCGATATTCGTTTCGACGAACCTTTAAAATCCTATACTTATACCAAAGTTGGAGGGAAGGCAGATTATTTAGTATTTCCTCGAAATCGCTACGAGATGGCTCGTGTGGTCAAGTTTGCCAATCAGGAAAACATTCCTTGGATGGTTCTTGGAAATGCAAGTAACATTATCGTTCGTGAGGGTGGAGTTCGTGGCTTTGTAATCATGTGTGACAAGCTCAATAATGTTTCGGTTGATGGATACACTATTGAGGCTGAAGCTGGAGCTAACTTGATTGAAACCACTCGCATTGCCCTTCGTCATAGTTTGACTGGTTTTGAGTTCGCTTGTGGTATTCCAGGAAGCGTCGGTGGTGCTGTCTTTATGAATGCTGGCGCTTATGGTGGTGAGATTGCTCATGTTCTCCAGTCTTGTCAAATCTTGACTAAGGAAGGTGAAATCGAAACCTTGTCTGCTAAAGACTTGAACTTTGGTTACCGTCATTCAGCTATTCAAGCATCAGGGGCAGTAGTCCTTTCTGCTAAGTTCGCCCTAGCTCCAGGTAATCACCAAGTCATCAAACAGGAGATGGATCGCTTGACTCACCTTCGTGAACTCAAGCAACCTTTAGAGTATCCTTCATGTGGATCAGTTTTTAAACGTCCAGTGGATCATTTTGCAGGTCAATTGATTGCAGAAGCAGGCTTGAAAGGTTATCGTATCGGTGGCGTCGAAGTCTCAGAAAAGCACGCAGGCTTTATGGTCAATATTGCTGATGGAACTGCTAAGGACTATGAAGACTTGATTGAGTCTGTCATTGAAAAAGTTAAAGAACACTCAGGTGTTACTCTTGAGCGAGAAGTTCGTATCTTGGGTGAACATGAGTAAATACTAGAAATAGCTTAGCTGCTACTAACTAGAATGTCGAGGGGGTGAAAGCCTATCGGTAGCGAAGATGCATGCAGGAGGTCTAACTCCCTGCAAGAGGTAGTGGCGGCCTGACAGAGCCCTGATCTGTTAATCTATGAAAAAGAAGGAATTTATGCCAATTGAAAAAACCAATTATCGAATTCAGAAACGTTTCTAAAGTTTTTGAAGATAGCAACACCAAGGTTCTCAAGGATATTAACTTTGAGTTGGAAGAAGGGAAGTTCTATACACTTCTCGGTGCCTCAGGATCTGGTAAATCAACCATCCTCAATATCATTGCAGGTTTGCTGGATGCAACAACTGGTGATATCATGCTAGACGGTGTCCGTATCAATGACATCCCGACCAATAAACGTGATGTTCATACGGTCTTCCAGTCTTATGCCTTGTTCCCACATATGAATGTGTTTGAAAATGTTGCTTTTCCATTGCGATTGCGTAAGGTCGATAAAAAAGAAATCGAAAAACGTGTGTTAGAAGTTCTCAAGATGGTTCAGCTAGAAGGATTTGAAAAACGTTCGATCCGTAAACTATCTGGAGGACAACGTCAGCGTGTAGCTATTGCGCGTGCTATCATTAATCAGCCTCGTGTGGTGCTCTTGGATGAGCCTTTGTCAGCACTTGACTTGAAGTTGCGGACAGACATGCAGTACGAACTACGTGAACTGCAACAACGCTTGGGCATCACCTTTGTCTTTGTTACCCACGATCAAGAGGAAGCCTTGGCCATGAGTGACTGGATTTTTGTCATGAATGACGGTGAGATTGTTCAGTCTGGGACACCAGTGGATATCTACGATGAGCCAATCAACCACTTTGTTGCTACCTTCATCGGTGAATCAAATATCCTGCCTGGAACTATGATTGAGGACTACTTGGTCGAATTTAACGGTAAACGCTTTGAAGCGGTCGACGGTGGGATGAAACCAAATGAACCAGTCGAAGTCGTGATTCGCCCAGAAGATTTGCAGATCACGCTTCCAGAAGAAGGTAAGCTTCAAGTTAAGGTCGATACTCAGCTCTTCCGTGGGGTTCACTATGAGATTATAGCCTATGATGAACTTGGCAATGAATGGATGATTCACTCAACTCGTAAGGCCATCGTTGGGGAGGAAATCGGTCTTGACTTTGAACCAGAAGATATCCACATCATGCGTCTTAATGAAACAGAAGAAGAGTTCGATGCACGTATCGAAGAATATGTAGAAATCGAAGAGCAAGAAGCAGGTTTGATCAACGCTATCGAGGAGGAAAGAGATGAAGAAAACAACCTCTAAACTCTTTGTAGTGCCCTACATGCTTTGGATTGCACTCTTTGTTTTGGCACCTTTGGTCTTGATTTTTGGTCAATCCTTTTTCAACATCGAAGGCCAGTTCAGTTTAGAAAACTATAAATCTTATTTTGCGTCACAAAACTTGACCTATCTCAAAATGAGTTTTAACTCAGTTCTTTATGCAGGAATTGTAACTCTAGTGACACTTCTTATCAGTTATCCAACGGCCCTCTTTTTGACCCGCCTTAAACACCGTCAACTTTGGCTCATGCTGATCATCTTGCCAACTTGGATCAATCTTCTCCTTAAGGCCTATGCTTTTATCGGGATTTTTGGGCAAAATGGATCTATTAACCAATTCCTAGAATTTATCGGAATCGGTTCTCAGCAGTTGCTCTTTACGGATTTCTCTTTTATCTTCGTCGCAAGCTACATCGAGCTTCCATTTATGATTTTGCCTATCTTCAACGTTTTGGATGATATGGATAATAATCTCATTAATGCCAGCTATGACCTAGGGGCGACCAAGTGGGAAACCTTCCGTCATGTCATCTTCCCTCTTTCTATGAATGGAGTGCGAAGTGGTGTCCAATCAGTCTTTATCCCAAGTTTGAGCCTCTTTATGTTGACCCGTTTAATTGGGGGTAACCGAGTGATCACCTTGGGGACTGCCATTGAGCAGAACTTCTTGACCAATGACAACTATGGTATGGGTTCAACTATCGGTGTTGTTCTTATCCTGACCATGTTCATCACTATGTGGGTGACTAAGGAAAGGAGAGAACGATGAAAAAATTATCAAATCTTTACCTAGCCTTTGTCTTTATCGTCCTTTATTTGCCAATCTTTTACCTGATTGGATATGCCTTCAATGCCGGGGATGATATGAATAGCTTTACAGGCTTTAGTTTGTCTCACTTTGAAACCATGTTTGGAGATGGAAGACTCATGCTCATCTTGGTTCAGACCTTTTTACTAGCCTTTCTATCAGCCTTGATTGCGACTGTTATTGGGACTTTCGGTGCCATTTACATTTATCAATCACGTAAAAAATACCAAGAAGCCTTTCTATCTCTCAATAACATTTTGATGGTTGCGCCAGACGTTATGATTGGTGCTAGCTTCTTGATTCTCTTTACCCAACTCAAGTTTTCACTTGGTTTTCTGACAGTGTTGTCCAGTCACGTGGCCTTCTCGATTCCTATCGTAGTGCTCATGGTCTTGCCTCGATTAAAAGAGATGAATGGAGATATGATTCATGCAGCCTATGACCTTGGAGCTAGTCAGTTCCAAATGTTCAAGGAAATTATGCTTCCTTACCTAACACCGTCTATCATTGCAGGTTATTCATGGCTTTCACCTATTCATTAGATGACTTTGCTGTGACCTTCTTTGTAACGGGAAATGGTTTTTCAACCTTGTCAGTTGAGATCTACTCTCGAGCTCGTAAGGGAATTTCTCTTGAAATCAATGCTCTTTCAGCCTTGGTCTTTCTCTTTAGTATTATCCTGGTTGTCGGATATTACTTCATTTCAAGTGAGAAGGAGGAGCAAGCATGAAACGACTCTATTCATTTTTAGCAGGAATTTTAGCCATTATCCTTGTTTTGTGGGGAATTTCCTATCATCTTGATAGTAAAATCAATAGCCGTGATAGTCAAAAATTGGTTATCTACAACTGGGGAGACTATATCGCCCCTGAACTTCTGGAGAAATTTACAGAAGAAACAGGAATCCAAGTCCAGTATGAGACCTTTGACTCCAACGAAGCCATGTATACCAAGATTAAGCAGGGTGGGACAACCTATGATATTGCCATCCCAAGTGAGTACATGATTAACAAGATGAAGGATGAAGACCTTCTAGTTCCACTGGATTATAGTAAGATTGAGGGCATTGAGAATATCGGTTCTGAATTTCTCAACCAGTCCTTTGATCCCAACAACCAGTACTCTATCCCATACTTCTGGGGGACCTTGGGAATTGTCTACAATGAAACTATGGTGGAAGAAGCGCCTGAACATTGGGACGACCTTTGGAAGCCAGAGTATAAAAACTCTATTATGCTTTTTGATGGGGCGCGTGAAGTACTTGGTTTAGGTCTTAACTCACTAGGCTATAGCCTCAACTCTAAAAATCCACAGCAGTTGGAGGAAACGGTCGATAAGCTCTACAAGCTAACACCGAATATCAAGGCTATTGTGGCGGATGAGATGAAGGGTTACATGATTCAGAACAATGCTGCCATTGGTGTGACCTTCTCAGGAGAAGCCAGTCAGATGCTAGAGAAAAATGAAAATCTCCGCTATGTCGTACCGACAGAGGCAAGTAACCTCTGGTTTGACAATATGGTGATACCTAAGACAGTTAAGAACCAGGATGCTGCCTATGCCTTCATTAACTTTATGTTGAAACCTGACAATGCTCTTAAGAACGCAGAGTATGTCGGTTATTCAACACCAAATAATGCTGCTAAGGAAATGCTCCCTGAGGAGACAAAAGAGGATAAGTCTTTCTATCCAGACGCAGACACTATGAAACACCTAGAGGTCTATGAGAAATTTGACCATAAATGGACAGGAATCTACAGCGACCTCTTCCTACAATTTAAGATGTATCGGAAGTAGGAATAAACAAAAAGAACGAATCAGTCAAGCTGGTTCGTTTTTTTATAAAATCTTGTATAAATTGTTGACAAATTTAATTTTAGTGATAAAATAATATCCTTTATACATTTAGGAGGTGTATATGAGATGAGTGACCTATTTGTTCAAAAGTCTGACCATTTTTTAAGTCTCTGTAATCAGATGATTATCATAAAGAATGGTCAACGCGAGATTGTTAAAGAAATCTCAATCCACTTAGTTGAGAATATCATAGTATTTGGGAACGCTCAGTTAACCACTCAATTACTAAAGTCCTTAGCAAAGAAGCAAATCAATGTTTATTATTTTTCTAGTGAAGGTAAATTTTTGGCTTGCTTGGATTCCTATCGACAAGAAGATTTTGAGAAGCAAATTATTCAGACGAAAGCTTGTTTTGATAAGGATTTTTGTCTCTCTATATCCAAAAAAATAGCTTCCGCCAAAGTAAATCACCAGCTATCCTTACTTAAAAATTATAATCAAGATGGAATTTTAACGCACGAAGATTTTTCACGCTTTGAGGAAAGTATAGAAAAGATATCTGAAGCTAGGTCAATTCCAGAAGTGATGGGGTATGAAGGAAGAATTGCAAAGTCTTATTTTTACTATTTGGGCTTGCTAGTACCGGATGAGTTTCGTTTTTATGGGCGAAGTCGTAGGCCTGCTGAGGATTGTTTTAATAGTCTACTAAATTTTGGTTACTCTTTGCTCTATTCTTGCTTTTTAGGCCTGATAAGAAAAAATGGTTTGAGTTATGGTTTTGGAGTTATGCATCAAAGCAACCAACACCATGCAAGTTTAGCGAGTGACCTCATGGAGGAGTGGCGTCCAATCATCGTTGATAATACTATTTTAGACTTAATCTTTAGTGGTAAATTAACAGTTGAGCATTTTGAAAAGAATGAAGAGGGTGGCTATTTATTGCGAGATGAAGGGAGAAAGGTTTTATCTGTGCAATGAGGGAACGGATGTTAGAAATCCATCAGTACGTTGAAGTAGATAAAAAACGTTATACTTTTCTATATATGGCAGATCTGCAGATTAAAGGATTGATTCGAGCTTTTGAAAGTCTAAAACCCGAACTTTATGTTACGGGCTATACAGGAGAATAATCATGGGACTTTACTTTAATCTATCTTCTGAGGAGAAGGAATATGTTAAGAAAAAAAGTTTCTTTTGTATCATTATTTATGATATTGTCAGTAATAAGAGGCGTCTGAAACTCGCAAAGTTACTAGAGGGATTTGGTATCCGAGTCCAACGCTCTTGCTTTGAGGTTGATCTAGAAAAGTCCAACTATCGTAGCTTGCTGAGTGAGTTGCAAGCATTCTATGATGCTGACCAGTTAGACAATATCATTGTTTACCTTGGAAATCGAGAAGAAACCTTGCGCTTAAATACAGATGAAGTCGAGATAGAAAAGGAGGATTGTTTGTTCTTTTGAGATGAAAACTCTTACAAAATATGGTATACTAATAGTAGTTTCCAATAGGTTATATCTAGTGCTTGTTATAGGTTTACATACAAGATATGGGGTATAGATACCTATCTACCTCGAGAGGGGCCGGAAACTTGTATCTTGTTTATTCATACAATAACCACGCTTTCTGGTATATCTACCTATCTACCTCGCTAGGGGCTGGAAACTGAAATGAGAGGGTGTAAGTCTCGCCAATCTCCAAGTATAGCTACCTATCTACCTCGAGAGGGGCCGGCAACCTTCTTGCTTCTTCCAATCGTATTCCTTGAACTGGGGTATAGATACCTATCTACCTCGCGAGGGGCCGGAAACACATAATAAAAATTCTTCGCTTCTTCAGCACCAAATACGTATAGCCCCCTATCTACCTCGAGAGGGGACGGAAACAGTGAAACGCTTGAACACATCCTCTAAAGATTGTAGTAGGTATAGCTACCTATCTACCTCGAGAGGGGTCGGAAACTCTCTGGTGTTATAGTGCATATCTTCAAGTGCTTGTATATAGTATAGATACCTATCTACCTCGAGAGGGGTCGGAAACAGAACACTTTTTAAAGTGTACTTAACAACTGCTCGTGTATAGATACCTATCTACCTCGAGAGGGGTCGGAAACCTTTTAAAATTTCTTTCTTAATTTGTACCATAAGGTGTATAGATACCTATCTACCTCGCGAGGGGCCGGAAACGACTTTCCACGCATCATTAATCTGCTTAACTGCAGATTCAGGTATAGAAACCTATTTACCTCGCGAGGGGCCGGAAACGCAAGTGCGCTACCAAACTGCGCTAAATTCCGATAGTATAGATACCTATCTACCTCGAGAGGGGCCGGAAACATTAAAAGGGCTTCCAATTATGTTTGTAAATTGCGGTATAGACACCTATCAACCTCGCTAGGGGCCGGAAACAATTCATTTTTTGTTTCTAAGTCTTCATAAATAAGGTTATCTACCTCGAGAGGGGCCGGAAACGATTTGGTTAGAGCAACTGATACTAGTGCCATTCTGGCAGTATAGACACCTATCTACCTCGCGAGGGGACGGAAACTATTGCTGGCCACGTATTTGATTTTGTAGCTTCATTGTATAGATACCTATCTACCTCGAGAGGGGCCGGGAACATTCACTGGGGTAAATCGCAAGAAAAGTATTTTTGTATAGCTACCTATCTACCTCGCGAGGGGTCGGAAACCGCTCTACTTCGATGTAGAAGTCTGCATCGAAGCTCCCGTATAGCTACCTATCTACCTCGCTAGGGGCCGGAAACCCTCTTTTTATAACCCTTCCTAACTGAACTTCTTTCGTATAAGAACCTATCCACCTCGAGAGGGGCCGGAAACAGTCCAATCCCCTGTCGAATCCAGACGACCCCTTAAGTAGAACAACCTATTCACCTCGCGAGGGGCCGGAAACGCACCAAGTACATGTGTATCTGTAAATGCCATATTTCGTGTAGAACAATCTATTCGCCCCGCGAGGGGCCGGAAACCAATGGCGGATTTTTTGAGGCGATTAAATTCACTGTATAGATACCTATCTACCTCGCGAGGGGCCGGAAACGATGTTTTATCTGTATAGCTCCATGTCGTTTTAGTCCGTATAGCTCCCTATCCATCTACCTCTAGAGAGGCCGGAACTGGAACATGTGTATTTCCTCCTTCATTACTTATTTTGTATAGCTACCTATCTACCTCGAGAGGGGCCGAAAACCTCGTACTCTGGATGTCTGTTCCATTTCATCCAATGTGTATAGACACCTATCTACCTCGCGAGGGGCCGGAAACATTTTCGTGAGTTTATAGCACTTTTCTGAGAAATTTGGTATAGATACCTATCTACCTCGCGAGGGGACGGAAACATTGCTGACTTAATCCGTAAAAATTCCGCACTTTCGTATAGATACCTATCTACCTCGAGAGGGGCCGGAAACCTTTCCAGGGTTCACAAACCTCAATTTTTACAAAGTATAGAAACCTATCTACCTCGAGAGGGGACGGGAACTATTTGTGGTTTTTAGGAAGGAATTTCCTAATATCGTATAGATACCTATCTACCTCGAGAGGGGCCGGAAACAAGAAATAGCGTGCTTCTCGTTCAGCTTCTTCACTGTATATCCACCTATCTACCTCGCGAGGGGTCGGAAACCATTCATTTTTATATTTAACCCAACCTGTTACCATGTATAGATACCCATCTACCTCGAGAGGGGCCGGAAACATTCCTAGAAATTCGCAGGTAGTGCTCACATCCATCGTATATCTACCTATCTACCTCGCGAGGGGCCGGAAACCGCTCTACTTCGATGTAGAAGTCTGCATCGAAGCTCCCGTATATCTACCTATCTACCTCGAGAGGGGCCAGAAACAAGATATTAGTTGGATCAAAAAAAATCATTTTGGTATATCTACCTATCTACCTCGAGAGGGGCCGGAAACTGGGTTCGAACCCATTTAATAGAATTGACCATGGTATAGATACCTATCTACCTCGAGAGGGGCCGGAAACATAAAATCAAGTTTACGAGAAGGTTAATCATTTTGGTATAGCCCCCTATCTACCTCGAGAGAGGACGGAAACACGAGAGTTTTAATGAAAAATCCAGAACTCCGCCAAAGTATAGATATCTATCTACCTCGAGAGGGGACGGGAACTTGTAACCCTGTTTACGTACTTCACTATCAGCATGCGTATAGATACCTATCTACCTCGCGAGAGGCCGGAAACAGTCGTCACCGTGTGTTGCTAGAAAGACAAAAAACTTGTATATCTACCTATCTACCTCGAGAGGGGCCGGAAACTTTTGTTTAACCGACTCGTTTTTGATAGCAGCTTCAATGTATAGATACCTATCTACCTCGAGAGGGGCCGGAAATGCTTTAACCAACTAAGCTAAAGGTACTTAAATAATGTATAGCCCCCTATCTACCTCGAGAGGGGCCGGAAACATTTGTTGGCTTTGCACTTGAGAAAATTCTGCAGCGTGTATAGATACCTATCAACCTCGCGAGGGGCCGGAAACAGAAGTCCACTGTCATATCCATTAGACCAAGGGGAATTGTATAGCTCCCTATCCACCTCGCGAGGGGCCGGAAACTTAATCAGTTATAACGAATAAAGATTGGTGAGAGAGTATAGCTACCTATCTACCTCGCGAGTGGACGGAAACAATATTTAGCAGGTGTTTGGTAGTCGTTACTACACGAGTATAGCTACCTATCTGCCTCGAGAGGGGCCGGAAAATTTTTCTCTTATAAATATGGTGTTTTTTTAAAAAACTATATCTCCTCGCGAGGGGCCGGAAACAATATCACCTTCTTTATTTATGGCAAAACAATTTCCTGTTATAGACACCTATCTACCTCGAGAGGGGACGGAAACCAAAAGTGCTAATCGTTTCATTGAGAAAATTCAAGTATAGATACCTATCTACCTCGAGAGGGGACGGAAACTATTTAGTTGTAATCAAACCATCTGGCTCTATTGTGAATTCTGTATGGATACCTATCTACCTCGCGAGGGGCCGGAAACCCATTGTCAAACTCAAAGCTTTCTCGAATCTTGTATAGATACCTATCTACCTCGAGAGGGGCCGGAAACTTTATGCTTCTTTTACTGATAAATAACGACGTTTCCAGTATAGATACCTATCTACCTTGAGAGGGGCCGGAAACCATGCAAACCCTACTAAGCTACCATGTCTACTGTCAGGTATAGACACCTATCTACCTCGCGAGGGGCCGGAAACGAACTTGAAGAAGAGCTTTGTGCTGGTGCTTTAGGTGGTATAGATACCTATCTACCTCGCGAGGGGACGGAAACTCAGCATCCGTTGCAAAGATAATTCGTTTATAGTTTGGGTATATCCCCCTATCTACCTCGAGAGGGGCCGGAAACCATAACTGAAATCTTTTGCCATATAAAATTTTCTGTGTATAGCTACCTATCTACCTCGAGAGGGGCCGGAAACATTTTTCAACATCGTTCTTCTGATAAGCTTTTTCAAGGGGTATAGATACCTATCTACCTCGAGAGGGGACGGAAACTTTCGAGTTTTTCGCTAACTTCAGAATTTGAAAGTGTATAGCTCCCTATCTACCTCGGGAGGGGACGGAAACTAAAAAATTGCCATTTTAAATTACCTTCTTTCTAGTATAGGTACCTATCTACCTCGGGAGAGGCCGGAAACCTAAAAACTCCAGTAGGCTCATTGACAATAATTTCAGTATAGATACCTATCTACCTCGAGAGGGGACGGAAACCTTTACGCATCTGTTTATTTAATTCGATAGTGGCTAAGGTACCTCGAGAGGGGCCGGAATTGGGACAAGGTACACGGCTTTAGTTGCTTTCTTTTGCTTGTATAGATACCTATCTACCTCGCGAGGGGCCGGGAACACGAATATGGTCCTTTCTATCTAGGTTTGTTTTCCAGTATAGATACCTATCTACCTCGGTAGGGGCCGGAAACCCAAGGCTAACTGATGATAGATGTCTGCGACATTGCGTATAGATACCTATCTAGCTCGCGAGGGGCCGGAAACATATAGGACTCATTCGAATAACATTATTGATATCATGTATAGCCACCTATCTCCCCCGAGAGGGGCCGGAAACAACAATTTTTTGAAAAAGGAGCGGTAAACCGACAATGTATATCTACCTATCTACCTCGAGAGGGGACGGAAACCAGATTGCTATGAATCGTTTCATTCTGTGACCTCTTCGAAAGTATATCCACCTATCTACCTCGAGAGGGGCCGGAAACTGAATAAAGTTCATGATCGTACGTTGATCATCTTGTGTATAAGAACCTATCTACCTCGCAAGGGGCCGGAAACTAGAAAATGTATTTTCCAACATTAGCGAAGTTACCTTGAAGATAAACACCTATCTACCTCGCGAGGGGTCGGAAACCGCTCTACTTCGATGTAGAAGTCTGCATCGAAGCTCCCGTATATCTACCTATCTACCTCGCGAGGGGCTGGAAACAATTTACCTGTAAATCGAGTAGACAACATAGAAATCACCACATTGTATAGCTACCTATCTACCTCGAGAGGGGGACAGTTTCATAAGGGCAAAGGATTCCAAAAGTAAAAGAAAAAAGCGCTCATGACAAAGCAAAAGCGCAATTGTATCAATAAAGGAGGCATATGAAACGCATCGAACTATCATTTAAGCGAATTGACCAATCACCGAGTGACCTGTCGACAAAATTCCAAGGTTTTCTCATGGAGAACCTAGAACCAGACTATGTGACTTGGCTACATGAGCAGGAGACCAACCCCTACTCACTAAAAATCATCCATCAAAAGGACAAGACCCTATGGTCCCTTCATCTCCTGACGGATGAGGCTGTCAAGCAGATTTTGCCTGTTCTATTGGAGCTCAAGAAAGTAGAGCTTCATGACTTGCCGACTCTCATGGTAGAGTCTTTGTCCATGCAAGATCTCAGTTCGGAGCAACTCTTTGAGTTTTTTAATGAAAACCAAGATCGGTCACTCTACACCATTCATTTTCAGACTCCGACAGGATTTCGCTCTCAGGGAGAGTACGTGCTCTTTCCGACCATGCGTCTCATCTTTCAGAGTTTGATGATGAAGTATGCACGTCTGGTCGAGAATCGTCAGGACATCGAAGAGGAAACTCTGGACTACTTGGTCAAGCATAGTAGGGTTACCAGCTATCGATTGGAGTCCAGCTATTTTAAAGTTCATGGCAAAAAAATTCCTGGTTTCAGGGGGAGACTGACCTTTAAGATTACAGGTCCAAATACTTTGAAAGCATACGCTAATATGCTTCTGAAATTTGGAGAGTACTCAGGTCTCGGTATGAAAACTAGCTTAGGGATGGGAGGTTTAGAACTTGAAGAAAGAAAAGATTGATTTAGTTTATGGATCGCTTTTGCACGCTATCGGCAAGGTGATTCAAGGTTCCAGGTATGATGAGAAAGACCTGGGTACCATTGGGTCCGAATGGTTTAAACGCTTTTCGGACAATGAAAAAATAGCCCAGCAGATAGCCAAGGCGACTTCTAGTGATTTGACGACGGATTTAGCTCCTGATAGTTTAGTCTATATCACGTCAGCTGCTGCAAAGATTGCTTCAGGCCTAAAAGGGAATATAGATACTTATCAAGGAAAAGAAGATTTCTTAAGCAAACAATCGGATATCTTCAATGTATTTTCAGATAGCCCTAGTCAGTGTTATCTTGATGCACGACCATTAGAGCTTGACGGGGAACCAAACTATGCTAAGGAATCGAGTGAGCCGTCTGACCAGTCAGACTATGACTTGATAGTAGAGACCTTAGAAAAAGAGTTTGAGAGATTGGACTTTAGCCAATCTGAGATAGATGCCCTTTTGAATCTCCTTGAGTCTACTCTTTCCTATGTGCCTGTTTCGACAAGAACCAAGGAATTATCGGATATTTCTCTAGCAACCTACAGTCGTCTGACAGCTGGCTTTGCCCTAGCTATAGAAGACTATTTAGCAGACAAGAATTGCCGTGACTATGAGAAGGTACTAGGGCAAGATTTAGAAGCTTTTTATAGCGAGAAGGCCTTTTTACTAGCAAGTTTTGACTTATCAGGGATTCAGGATTTTATCTACAATATCGCAACAGCTGGAGCAGCCAAGCAACTAAAAGCACGTTCCTTGTATCTAGATTTCATGGGGGAACATATCGCTGACAGCTTACTGGAGAAGTTAGAGCTGACAAGGGCTAATCTTCTCTACGTCGGTGGCGGGCACGCCTACTTTATCCTTCCAAACACCGAAAAAACTAGAGAAACCTTGGCTAGCTTTGAAGCAGAATTCAATCAGTTTTTGGTCAAGCATTTCCAGACAGGTCTGTACGTAGCATTTGGTTGGAGTCCGTTTTCTGCCAATGATATGACAACGACACTGGCCGACTATCGAAAAGTCTATCAAACAACTAGTCGGATGATTTCCCAAAAGAAAATTTCTCGTTATGATGCCAAAACTCTCCTTGAACTCAACCAAGGAGGAAAAAGTTCCCAGAGAGAATGTGCTATTTGCCACTCAGTCGAAAAGCTTACCAAGTATAAAGATCAAGAGGTCTGCCATATCTGTGCTGGAATGTATCGCTTTGCCAAGGAAATACAAGAAAGCTACTATATTGTCACAAAAGAAAAAGGCCTCCCGATAGGTCCGGGAGCCTATATTAGTGGTATTTCCAAAGCCGACCTCGCTAATGAAGAGTGGGATCGTGTTTATGTCAAGAATAGCTATAGTACAGATATCCTAAAAGCAACCCATGTCTTTGTCGGAGATTACAAGTATGATGAGATTTATGAGTATGCTAAACTATCTCAGGAGTCTGGTCAAGGTATCAAGCGTCTGGCAGTCGTTCGACTAGATGTGGATGACCTAGGAGCAGCCTTTATGGCTGGGTTCTCCTATCAAGATGGTGGCAAGTATAATACTCTGGCACGCTCGGCAACCTTCTCTAGAAGTATGAGTCTCTTCTTTAAGGTCTATATCAACCAGTTTGCCAAAGAGAAAAAAACTATCAATCATCTATGCCGGTGGAGATGATGTATTTGCTATTGGTTCTTGGCAGGATATTATTGAGTTTACTATTTGTCTCCGACAAAACTTTATCAAGTGGACAAATGGCAAATTAACCCTATCAGCAGGGATCGGACTCTTTCCAGATAAGACTCCAGTTAGCCTCATGGCTGAAGAAACTGGTAAGTTAGAAGGAGCAGCCAAGGATAACGACAAGGATAGTATTTCCCTTTTTGAAAAAAATTATACCTTGAAGTTCGACCAATTCATTAACAATGTTTATAATGGAAAACTTAAGAGTATTCGTTACTACTTTAATATTCAAGATGAGCGCGGAAAGAGTTTTGTATACAGACTGATTGAGCTCCTTCGTAACTACGATCGTATGAATATTGCTCGATTAGCCTATTATTTGACTCGTTTGGAAGACCAGACACCTAAAGACAAAAAAGAAGAGTTTAGAAAGTTTAAAGATTTATTCTTTTCTTGGTATACAGGTAGCGACAATGAACGTAAGGAAGCAGAGATAGCTTTACTTCTATATATTTATGAGATTAGAAAGGATTCATAGATGGCAATTTTAACAGATGATAATTACGTAGATAAGGCAGAAAAGGTTATTAAATCATTGAATCGAAATACTAGGAATTTTAGAAATCCTGATGCATTCCTTTTAACAACTACACAAATTCGAAATCTACTAAATTTAACTAGTAATCTTTTTGATGAAAGTAAGATTAGAGAGTATAAGGAATTGGCTGATAAAATCGCTTATTTGAGAGTGCAGTTTGTTTATCAAGCAGGAAGAGAACCTTCTGTGAAAGACTTAGTAAGAAAAGCTGAAATACTAGCTGCACTAAAGGAAGTAAATAATAAGGAAAGTCTGCAACGTTTGCCGCTATATGGAAGCACTAGTAGCTTATTTCAAATTTTATGGAGGAAAAGATTAATGACATTTGCAAAAATTCAAGTAACAGGACAAATTCGTCTAGAGACAGGACTTCATATTGGAACAAGTGATGCCTTTGCAGCAATTGGGGCTATGGACTCACCTGTGATTAAAGATCCAATTACGAACTTACCCATTATCCCGGGTTCAAGTATCAAAGGGAAAATGCGTACCCTTCTAGCAAAAGTATATAATTCTAGACTAGCAAAGCAACCAGGAGAAGATGGGGAAATTATAAGTCGACTATTTGGAAATAGCTCATCTAAGCGCGATAAAATAGGTCGTTTAATTTTTCGTGATGCATTTTTATCTAATAAAGATAAACTTGATAGCTTAGGCGCAAAGATTTATACTGAAGTAAAATTCGAAAATACCATTGACCGTATCACTGCTGAAGCTAAACCGAGACAAATTGAACGTGCCATCCGAGACAGTGTCTTTGGATTTGAGTTGATCTATGAGGTGACAGACAAGAGTCAAGCTCAAGTAGAAGAAGACTTCAAAGTGATTCTTGATGGATTAAAACTGTTGGAACTTGATTATTTAGGTGGTTCAGGCTCTCGTGGATATGGTAAAGTTGTTTTTGAGGATCTTAAAGCAAATACAGTTTTCGGAAACTATGATGTTAGTAGATTGAATGAACTTTTAACTACGGAGGTCTAGTATGACCTACAAGATGTATATTATGAACTTCCATACTGCTCACTTCGGAGCAGGAACTCTGGATAGTTCTAAAATGACTTTTGCAGCGGACCGATTGTTTTCAGCCTTAGCTATAGAAGCAAAAAAAATGGGGAAAATGGAGGAATTCGTGTCAATAGCGGGTCAAGATGAATTTGTTTTGACTGATGCCTTTCCTTATAAGTCAGGACCATTTTTACCTAAGCCGATAGGATTTCCAAAGTTTGATCAGGCAGATTTAACGACAGATGTCAAAGAAGTGCGACGCCAAGCGAAAATGGCAAAGAAACTTCAGTTTATTCCTCTAGATAAATTTGATTCTTATGTAAATGGGACTCTTTTTGAAGACGCAGAACATGGAGTAACAAACATCGTCACTAAAAACCAACCTCATGTAGATGGGGCTCTTTATCAAGTTTCTACAGTTCGATTTGCTGATAAGTCTGCTCTCTATGTGATTGCTACCGAATCTGAACTCTTAAATGAGCTCATGACAAGCTTGCAGTATACGGGGATTGGGGGCAAACGCTCTAGTGGTTATGGACAATTTGATTTGACTATATTAGATTTACCAGATAGCTTCAAAAATCGTCTCACCAAGGCCCATCAAGGATCTGTCATGACCTTGACGACTTCTCTACCAGTCGAAAAGGAATTTGAATATGCTATGGAAACTGGTTCCTATTTACTAAGTAAATCAAGTGGTTTTGCTTTTAGTACAGAAACTAATGAAAATTACCGTAAGCAGGATTTATATAAGTTTGCTTCTGGATCTACTTTCTCTGAAACCTTTACAGGACAGATCGTGGATGTAAGGCCTCTTGATTTCCCACATGAAGTATTAAGCTATGCTAAACCATTATTTTTCAAGATGGAGGGAGAAAGATGAAAACAGAGTATAGAACCTTTCAATTTAGCCTCCTAGCCATGACTCCTATCCATACTGGCAGTGGTGATAAGTACACATCTCGTGAATTTATCTATGAAGATGGGTACTTTTATTTCCCTGATATGGGTAAGTTTTATAATCGAATGGTGGAGAAAGGTTATGATCAGAAGTTTGAGCGCTTTTTACAAGAGAGGAAGGAAAGTGCCAGTAATAATCGTTTGATTTCCTTTTTAGAGGATAACCGTATTTCTGACCGTGATTTTGGTGGTTATAGGATTAAAGAGACTGGTTTTGAAACCGAAAAGAACAACATTGATTCCCAGTTAGGTACTATTAATGAAGTAGCAAAGTTTATGAGAGATCCTTATGGTAATCCTTATATACCTGGTAGTTCGTTAAAGGGAGCTATTCGAACTATTTTAATGAACACAAATCCTCACTGGAACAATAAAAAGGTGGTTGATACTAGAGGTAAGAATCCTAAGGAAAATAAAAATATGATTCCTTGGGTGCCTAAGAAGGGTAAAGAATTCAATAACATATTTAATGCCATTCGTGTTAGTGATAGCAAACCATTTAGAAATGACAGTCTTATTTTAGTTCAAAAATGGGATTATTCAGCCAAGTCCTTAACTCCCAAGCCTCTTCCCTTATACAGGGAAGCCATCGCACCCTCATCTAAAATCAATTTCACCATTACTACAACTACTAAGGAAGCTGGAATCCTAATGGAAGAATTAGGACAGAGAGCGCAAGCCTTTTACAAAGAATATAAAAACTTTTTCTTATCAGATTTTCCTGAAAATAAAATTCAGCCAAATAGTCAATATCCTATCTACTTGGGTGCTGGTAGTGGAGTTTGGACAAAAACAATTTTTAAACAAGCATATGAAATTGTAAAAGAGAACCACAAGAAACCAGTACAAACTAAGATGAAGGGTAAAGGTGTATTAAAGCTTACAAAAGCCCCTATCCTTTTGGAAGATGACTCTGTTCAGCCTTCCATATTAATAAAAAATGATGAATTCTTCTATGAAATGGGCAAGGCGAACTTTATGATTAAGGAGATTACTAAATGAAGGTTTTGATTTCGGCAGTGGGTGATACAGATCCTATACGAAATTTTCACGATGGAGCCTTAGTACATATTGCTAGAAAATATCGTCCAGATAAGATTATTATTGTTTTTTCAGAGAGAACAATTAGTAAGAAAGATGATATTGAGAAAGTGATTCGTTCTATTGATTCTGAATACCTCCCAGAGATTGTATACCATGAACCAATCATTTTAAACAATGAAGTACATATTTTTGATACAATGTATGATCAGTTTGAATCAATTATTCAGCAGTATTATACGAAGGATGATGAATTACTTTTAAATCTTTCAAGTGCAACTCCTCAAGTAAAATCAGCTTTGTTTGTGATTAATAGACTTAGTGAAATCAATGTCAAGGCAGTACAAGTTTCAAGTCCTGAAAATGATTCAAATGCAGGAGTTGGACATGATGATTCAGAAGATATTGACGCACTAATTGATATGAACTTAGATAACAAACAGGACTATATCGACCGAACCATTGAAGATACTTCAGAGAAGTTTAAACAAGGCTTAATGAAGAAAACTTTACGTGATTTTATTACGAAATATGATTACAAAGCAAGTTTAGAGCTTGCTAATCAATTATCAGACTTTCCTGGTTTGAAAGAATGTCGCAAGAAGTTGCAAGATATTGTAGATTCATTAGACAGGCAGGCTGTACCTCAAGTCCTCCAAAAGAAAAAATGGAGCGAAGAACAGAAAAAAGTATTAAATGCTTATTTGACTATTGATTTGCAAAAAGAACGTGGTAATTTTAGTGAAGGTCTGATTAGAATTAAGAACCTTACAGAGTTTATCTTAGATGACTATATCGAAAATCGTTATCCAGGATTTCTGGATAATTACGCGAACGATTCAGAGAAATATTATATCGGGATTTGGGATTATGGCAAGATCCTTCAAGAAAAAAGAGAGTGGATATTGCATAATAAAATCAAACCGATTTTGAGAATGAACAAAACACGAAATACGATAGCTCATAAATTGGATTCACTAGATTCTGAGGAACTTAAACAGTTAGGTCCAGTTCTAAAAGCCTTAAAAGGGCTAATCAAGGAACAGTATCAACTTACTGAAAAGGATTTTAATTTTTACAAGGATTTTAATAAAGAATTATTAGAATTACTGAAATAATGAGAGGTAGAATATCTTGGAAATTTTAATTTCAGCAGTTGGAACGACAGATCCGATAAGCAATAATCGAGATGCAGCTTTATTACATATTGCTCGAACATACAGACCTGAACAAATTGTTTTGGTTTATAGTGAAGAAATGTTAGTAAAAAAAGATCTTGTTGAGAAAGCATTATGTTCAATAGAGGGTTATCATCCTAAAGTGGTTATTGAATCAATCATATTGAAAAATGATGAAGTCTATCTATTTGATAAAATGTATGAAGTGATGGGACAGATTATCGAAAAATACTCAGGAACAGATCATCAATTAATCTTAAATCTCTCCTCAGGGACACCTCAGATTATTTCTGCTTTATTTGCCTTGAATCGAATTAATGATTATAATACGCAGGCCATACAGGTTGCAACACCTAACAAATCAGCAAACAGAAAGTATGTGCCACTTTCAAGCGAAGGTGAACAGAAGCTTTTTGACGAGAACGAGGATAACCAAAAGGAGTACGAAGACCGTACAATCAAAGATGAAGCTGAAAAATTTAATCAGTCTCTTATCAAACGCCATTTAAGAAATTTAATCTCTTCTTATGATTATCTTGCTGCGGAAGAATTAGTTACTAGAAAAGAATACAATAAATTGCTCTCTAAGAAAAAGTTATATCGTTTAAGAGTCATTCTAAAAGATTTAGTAAGTGTTTTTTTAAAAAAACAGACAACCCTTTTTTTGAGATAAAGGAACTTCCTATTTTAGATGTTGAAAAAAACTGCTCTCAATTATTATTTATTAATTGAAATTCTCAATAAACGAGGACAAGTAGCAGATGTCTTAATCAAGTCAAAATCATTAGTTGAATTTATAATAGAAGAAAGACTAAAAAAAGAACTATCCGACTCTTATAAAATATAAAAAGAAGTTGCCCAAGCTAAATGAAGAACATCAAGATTTTTAAAGAAATTCTCAGTTATTTGGATAGAGAATATAAAAAAATCACAAAAATGGTAGTGACGAAGAAAAAGATGATTACTCACCCTACATCAACTTTAAATCTAATTTCATACACTAAAATATTAGAATTTTACAACTCTTGCCCAGAATTAATTGACTCACTAAGAGTTTTCATTTCTTTAAACAATGAAAGAAATAAAAGTTGCCCACGGTCTATCGGAAATTAATGATAATTTAGTTAATTCTAAAAAATTGTCTCAAACAATTGAAAGTTTACGTTTCATCTTGCAAGATACATATCATATTGATGATAAATACTTTACTTTTTATGAAGAACTTAATCGCGAAATGTTAGACTTACTTCGTTAATAAGTGTGACAAGACCTTAATAAACAAATCTCATATTGAAGAACTACTTGGAGATTTTATATTGGGAAAAAGTCTCTTGACTCCCAACCCAAAAAGCGATATAATACTAGAGTTGAGAATTGATTTTCTCTCCATCTTAGTTCAGAGAATTGGCGGTGCTGCGAGCCATCTAAGATAGAAAATCATGCTACTCAATCTAACAATTGCATAAGAACGAAAGAATGACAAGTTCATTGAATGAAGGTGGTACCGCGGTTTTTCGCCCTTCGTGATATGGATTTGTCTTTTAATTTTGGAGGTGTTTATGAGAACATTTCATGTCAAACAAAAATTTCGCCTAGGTGGTGAACGTTTTGATATCAAGGATGAAATGGGCAATGTCGCCTATCAGGTTGAAGGTTCATTTTTTAAGATTCTTAAAACCTTTACCATCTATGATGTTGCTGGTGAACAGGTTAGTGAGATTAGTAAGGAAGTCTTAACTTTCCTACCTCGTTTTGAAATTCAACTGAGTAACGGCGATAGTTTTTATATCCGCAAGAAGTTGACGTTCTGGAAGGATAAATATGAGTTTGACAATCTCGGTCTTCGTATCGAAGGAAATGTCTGGGATTTGAATTTTAAATTGCTAGACGAACGCGATCAAGTAATTGCGGAGATTGCCAAGGAGCTTTTCCATTTAACCTCTACCTATACCGTAACCGTCTATGAAGACTCTTATGCAGATCTAGTCATTTCTCTCTGTGTCGCTATCGACTATGTAGAAATGCTAGAAAGCCAATCAAATTAAAAAAGGAGATACAAATGAAACAATTATCTAGTGCACAAGTTCGCCAAATGTGGCTTGATTTCTGGGCCAGCAAAGGCCACTCTGTAGAACCATCCGTTAGCTTGGTTCCTGTCAATGACCCAACACTTTTGTGGATTAACTCAGGGGTTGCCACTCTTAAAAAATACTTTGACGGGACTATCATCCCTGAAAACCCACGGATTACCAATGCGCAAAAGGCTATCCGTACCAACGATATTGAAAACGTAGGGAAGACGGCGCGTCACCATACCATGTTTGAAATGTTGGGAAACTTCTCAATTGGGGATTACTTCCGTGACGAAGCCATTACTTGGGCTTATGAACTTTTGACAAGTCCTGAATGGTTTGACTTCCCAGCTGAAAAACTCTACATGACCTACTACCCAGCTGATACAGATTCTTACAACCGCTGGATTGAAGTGGGAGTAGATCCAAGTCACTTGATCCCAATTGAAGACAACTTCTGGGAAATCGGTGCAGGACCTTCTGGACCTGATACAGAAATCTTCTTCGACCGTGGAGAAGCTTTGACCCAGAAAATATCGGTCTTCGCCTGCTTGCAGAAGATATTGAAAACGACCGTTATATCGAAATCTGGAACATTGTTTTGTCACAATTTAACGCTGACCCAGCTCTACCTCGTAGCGAATACAAGGAATTGCCACACAAGAACATTGATACGGGAGCTGGTTTGGAGCGTTTGGTAGCTGTTATCCAAGGTGCTAAGACAAACTTTGAAACAGACCTATTTATGCCGATCATTCGTGAAGTAGAGAAATTGTCTGGTAAGGTCTATGACCAAGATGGCGACAACATGAGCTTTAAAGTTATCGCTGACCACATCCGTTCTCTTTCATTTGCTATCGGTGATGGTGCCCTTCCTGGAAATGAAGGTCGTGGTTATGTCCTCCGTCGTCTTCTCCGCCGTGCCTCTATGCATGGTCAAAAATTGGGTATCAATGAACCTTTCCTTTACAAACTTGTTCCAACTGTTGGAAAAATCATGGAAAGCTACTACCCAGAAGTGCTTGAAAAACGTGATTTTATCGAAAAAATCGTCAAGAGCGAGGAAGAGTCATTTGCCCGTACCCTTCACTCAGGCCAACACTTTGCCCAGGGTATCGTAGCAGACTTGAAAGAAAAAGGACAATCTGTCATTGCTGGTCAAGATGTCTTTAAACTCTATGATACATACGGATTCCCAGTAGAGTTGACAGAAGAAATCGCTGAAGAAGCAGGAATGACTGTAGACCGTGAAGGTTTTGAAGCAGCCATGAAAGAGCAACAAGAACGTGCGCGTGCATCAGCTGTTAAAGGCGGATCTATGGGGATGCAAAATGAAACCCTTCAAACATTACAGTTGAGAGTGTCTTCAACTACAATGCTAGCCAATTGCCTTCTAAGTTGGTGGCTATCGTAGCGGACAATGCGGAAGTAGAAGCTGTATCCGAAGGAATTGCATCTCTGATCTTTGCAGAAACACCATTCTATGCTGAAATGGGTGGACAAGTAGCTGACCACGGTCAAATCTTGGATGCTGCAGGAAACCTTGTAGCGACTGTAACGGATGTTCAAAAAGCACCGAATGGACAAGCTCTTCATACTGTTGAAGTCCTTGCACCGCTTGCTTTGAACCAAGAATACACTTTGGCCATCGATAGCAATCGTCGTCACCGTGTCATGAAGAACCACACAGCAACTCACTTGCTCCATGCAGCTCTTCACAATATCCTTGGCCACCATGCAACTCAAGCAGGATCTCTTAACGAAGTTGAATTCCTTCGCTTTGACTTTACTCATTTCCAAGCAGTAACTGCAGAAGAATTGCGTGCGATTGAACAGCAAGTCAACGAGAAAATCTGGGAAGCTCTTGAAGTGAAGACAGTTGAAACGGATATTGACACTGCCAAGGAAATGGGAGCTATGGCTCTCTTTGGTGAGAAATACGGTAAAGAAGTCCGTGTTGTTACTATCGGTGACTACTCAGTTGAACTTTGTGGTGGTACCCACGTTGGCAATACTTCTGAAATCGGTCTCTTCAAGATTGTTAAAGAAGAAGGGATCGGATCAGGAACTCGTCGTATCTTGGCAGTGACTGGTAAGGAAGCCTTTGAAGCTTATCGTGAACAAGAAGATGCACTGAAAGCAGTCGCAGCAACCTTGAAAGCTCCTCAACTCAAAGAAGTACCTCACAAGGTTGAAGGACTTCAAGAACAACTCCGTCAATTGCAAAAAGAAAATGCAGAATTGAAGGAAAAAGCGGCAGCAGCGGCAGCCGGCGATGTCTTCAAGAATGTTCAAGAAGCAAACGGCCACCGTTACATTGCTAGTCAAGTTTCTGTATCAGATGCAGGTGCTCTTCGTACCTTTGCAGATAACTGGAAGCAAAAAGACTATTCGGATGTGCTTGTTCTTGTCGCAGCAATCGGTGACAAGGTCAACCTTCTTGTAGCCAGCAAGACAAAGATATCCACGCAGGTAACTTGGTTAAAGAATTAGCTCCAATCGTTGATGGACGTGGTGGTGGAAAACCAGACATGGCCATGGCAGGAGGAAGCAACCAAGCGAAAATCCAAGAGTTGTTGAATGCAGTAGCAGGTAAATTATAATCACTTAGAGGCTGGGACAAAAGTCCTAGCCTCTCAATTGTCTTTGGATTGTCGAGCAAGACGCAGTGGTTGAGTGGGCTCTACTACGCTGATTTCATCAGCTTTTACAGCCCTACTCAACTGTGCGGAGGTGGGACGACGAAATCGAATTCTAACGAATTACCGATTTCTGTCCCACTCTCTTTTTGCATCAGAAAAACTCCCCACGAATTGTGAGGAGTTCATTTTTAGAATTAAACAATCCCTTGGGCAATCATAGCGTTTGCTACATTTTCAAAGGCTGCAATGTTTGCACCTGCAAGGTAGTCAGTACCAAGACCGTAAGTTTCTGCAGTTGTTTTAGCTGTGTTGAAGATGTTAGTCATAATATCTTTCAAACGACCGTCAACTTCTTCACGTGTCCATGAAAGGCGAAGACTGTTTTGGCTCATTTCAAGGGCAGATACAGCTACACCACCAGCATTGGCAGCTTTAGCAGGTCCATAAAGAAGGCCATTTTCTTTGTAGACTTTGATAGCATCAAGGTCACTAGGCATGTTGGCACCTTCAGATACACAGATAACGCCTTGAGCAACCAAGCGTTTCGCAGCTTCACCGTTGATTTCATTTTGAGTTGCACATGGAAGGGCAATATCATAGTTACCAGTGTAAGTCCATACAGAACCTTCGTAGTAGGTAGCAGTAGATTTTTCAGCGGCGTACTCAGTCAAACGAGCACGGCGTTTATTCTTCACATCTGCCAAAAGGTCAAAGTCGATACCATTTTCATCGATGACATAACCGTTTGAGTCAGAGACTGAGATAACAGTTGCACCAAGTTCAGTAGCTTTTTGAAGAGCGTATTGAGCTACGTTACCAGAACCTGAAATAACAACTTTCTTACCAGCAAAGCTGTTTCCGTTAGCTTTAAGCATTTCTTCAGTGTAGTAAACCAAACCGTAACCAGTTGCTTCTGGACGAATCAAGCTACCACCAAATCCAAGAGGTTTACCAGTCAAGACACCAGCATCAAATTGGTTGAGGCGTTTGTATTGTCCGTAAAGGTAACCAATTTCGCGTCCTCCAACACCGATATCACCAGCAGGTACGTCAAGTGATGGTCCGATGTATTTTTGCAATTCAGTCATGAAGCTTTGGCAGAAGCGCATCACTTCAGCGTCAGTCTTTCCTTTAGGATCGAAGTCTGATCCCCCCTTACCTCCACCGATTGGAAGTCCAGTCAAAACGTTTTTAAAGATTTGTTCGAATCCGAGGAATTTCAAGATCCCTTGATTTACAGTTGGGTGGAAACGAAGTCCGCCTTTATATGGTCCAACAGCTGAGTTGAATTGAACACGGTAACCACGGTTAACTTGAACTTTTCCATCACGGTCAACCCAAGGAACACGGAAAGAAATTACGCGCTCAGGTTCAGTGATACGTGCCAAGATATTTTCTTCAATATACTCAGGGTGTTTTTCAAAGACAGGCTCCAAAGTGCTGAAGAATTCTTCAACCGCCTGGAGAAATTCAGCCTCATGCCCGTTACGAGCTTTTACAGTTTCAAAAACGCTTTGGATATATTCTTTAGCAGTTGTCATGTCATTCTCCTTTATTGTCATATTTTATTACGTGAGACATTATAGCAGAATTTTTTTCCAGTGTAAAGAAAAAACGTTGAATTGTCAAAAGATTCATTCAATTTTTTAGTATGTATACTTAAACTTAGCAAAAGACGAACATTTATCAGAATTATTACTTTATTAAATAGAAAAAAATAAAATATGGTATAATAATAGAAAGAAAAGGAATCTGGAGGATCAGAATTATGGTATCAACTAAAACGCAGATTGCTGGTTTTGAGTTTGACAATTGCTTGATGAATGCGGCTGGTGTAGCTTGCATGACCATAGATGAGTTGGAAGGTGTTAAAAATTCAGTAGCAGGAACCTTTGTCACCAAGACAGCAACCTTGGAGTTTCGTCAGGGGAATCCTGAACCACGCTATCAAGATGTTCCACTTGGTTCTATAAACTCAATGGGGCTCCCAAATAATGGTTTAGATTATTACCTTGATTATCTTCTAGAATTACAGGAAAATGAACCTAACCGTACTTTCTTTCTCTCTTTAGTGGGAATGTCTCCAGAGGAAACTCATACCATCTTGAAAAAGGTTCAAGAAAGTGATTTCCGTGGTCTGACTGAGCTTAATCTTTCATGCCCAAATGTTCCAGGTAAGCCTCAGATTGCCTATGATTTTGAAACAACCGATCGTATCCTGTCAGAAGTCTTTGAGTATTTCACAAAACCTTTAGGAATCAAGCTTCCACCTTATTTTGATATTGTTCACTTTGACCAGGCAGCAGAGATTTTTAACAAATACCCACTCAAGTTTGTCAACTGTGTTAACTCCATTGGAAATGGTCTTTATATCGAAGATGAGTCTGTCGTGATTCGTCCTAAAAATGGTTTTGGTGGGATTGGTGGAGAATACATCAAACCAACCGCCCTTGCTAATGTTCATGCCTTTTATAAACGCTTGAAACCAGAAATCCAAATCATCGGAACTGGTGGAGTATTAACAGGACGTGATGCCTTTGAACATATCCTATGTGGTGCTAGCATGGTGCAGGTAGGAACTACCCTTCATAAAGAAGGAGTAGCTGCTTTTGAGCGTATTACCAAGGAACTCAAAGAAATCATGGCGGAAAAAGGTTATGAAAGCCTTGAAGATTTCCGTGGTAAATTGAATTATATTGATTAGAGAAATGAATTTATCGAATAGAAAGGAGAGAAGATGCTAGCCATTGAAGAGAGTCAAGGCTTGACCTTGGAGAACTTACCTGCCTTAACGGTATTTACAGGGGATGATTTAGGGCAATTTGAAGTAATGAAGAGTCAAGTATTAAAACAAATAGGCTATGATCCAGCTGATTTGAATTTTGCTCACTTTGATATGAAAGAAGCGGCCTACAAGGATATTGAGCTGGAACTTCTTAGTCTTCCTTTCTTTGCAGATGAAAAGATTGTCATTCTAGATCATTTTGTGGATATAACCACTGCAAAAAAACGTTATCTAACTGATGATGAACTCAAGTCTTTTGAAGAATACTTGGAAAATCCATCTCCTACCAGCAAATTAGTTATTTTTGCAGAAGGTAAATTAGACAGTAAGAGACGGTTGGTCAAGCTTTTGAAGAGGGATGCCAAAGTTTTTGAAGCGATTGAGCCAAAAAGAGCAGGAATTACGAGCATATTTTCAAAAGTGGAGTCAAAAACAAGGGCTTACTTTCGCTGAGAAATCTTTTGAACATTTACTCATCAAGTCAGGTTTTCAATTTAGCGAAATCCAAAAAAATCTTCTCTTTTTGCAGTCATACAAGGCTGACAGTAACATCACTGAAGAGGATATTATTCAAGCTATCCCTAAAACCTTGCAGGATAATATCTTTGACTTAACTCAGCTTATCCTCGCTAAAAAGATTGATCAGGCGCGAGATTTGGTAAAAGATTTGACCTTGCAGGGTGAAGACGAGATCAAACTGATTGCCATTATGCTGGGGCAGTTTAGACTCTATACACAAGTCAAGATTTTGGCAGAGTCAGGCCAGACGGAGTCCCAGATGGTTAGCAGTTTAGGGCACTATCTGGGTCGTAATCCTAATCCCTATCAAATCAAGTTTGCCCTTCGAGATATGCGAGGCTTATCCTTGAATTTCTTGCAAGATTCTATTCGTTACCTGATCCAAACAGACTATCAAATTAAGACAGGAGTTTATGAAAAAAGCTACCTGTTTGAGAAGGCCTTATTACAGATTGCAAGTCAGTCAAATTGAGCAAATAACTTGAAAAAACGAGATGTTTACGTTATCATTTTTATATAGAAAGAAAAAGAGGTATTACAGATGGCTATTATCTTACCAGATCTTCCATACGCATACGACGCTTTGGAACCATACATCGATGCTGAAACAATGCATTTGCACCATGACAAACACCACCAAGCATATGTAAATAACGCTAATGCAGCTCTTGAAAAACACCCTGAAATTGGTGAAGACCTTGAAGCTTTGCTTGCTGATGTAGAATCTATCCCAGCTGATATCCGTCAAGCGCTTATCAACAACGGTGGTGGACACTTGAATCATGCTCTTTTCTGGGAATTGATGACTCCTGAAAAAACAGCTCCTTCAGCAGAACTTGCAGCAGCAATCGATGCAACATTTGGTTCATTCGAAGAATTCCAAGCAGCATTTACTGCGGCAGCAACAACTCGTTTCGGTTCTGGATGGGCATGGTTGGTTGTTAACAAAGAAGGTAAACTTGAAGTGACTTCAACAGCAAACCAAGACACACCAATCTCAGAAGGTAAAAAACCAATCTTGGGCTTGGACGTTTGGGAACATGCCTACTACGTGAAATACCGCAACGTTCGTCCTGACTACATCAAAGCTTTCTTCTCAGTTATCAACTGGAACAAAGTAGACGAGCTTTACGCAGCAGCTAAATAATCGCATTTGGTAACACTCCTTTTTAGTTGGATTTTGGGTCTAGCTTTAAAGGTGTTTTTGTTTACTTTGCTAAGAAGTCAAGGACACATAATTTTCCTTTGTTGGATAGGCTTGATTTATGGTATAATGATAAGATAGAAATCGAAGGAGAAATCATGAATATTCAACAATTACGCTACGTTGTTGCTATTGCAAATAGTGGTACTTTTCGTGAAGCGGCTGAAAAGATGTACGTTAGCCAACCCAGTCTATCTATTTCTGTAAGAGACTTGGAAAAAGAGCTTGGCTTTAAGATTTTTCGTAGAACCAGTTCAGGAACCTTTCTTACTCGCCGTGGTATGGAATTTTATGAAAAGGCACAAGAATTGGTTAAGGGATTTGATGTTTTCCAAAACCAGTATGCCAATCCTGAAGAGGAAAAAGATGAGTTTTCAATAGCTAGCCAGCACTATGATTTCTTACCACCAACCATTACAGCTTTTTCGCAACAATATCCTGACTATAAGAATTTTCGTATCTTTGAATCTACAACTGTTCAGATTTTGGATGAAGTAGCCCAAGGACATAGTGAGATTGGAATTATCTACCTCAACAATCAAAACCAAAAGGGAATTATGCAACGAGTTGAAAAGTTAGGACTTGAAGTGATTGAGTTGATTCCTTTCCAAACCCATATCTATCTGCGTGAAGGGCATCCTTTAGCCAAGAAAAAAGAGTTGGTCATGGAGGATTTGGCAGATTTACCAACGGTTCGATTCACTCAAGAAAAGGATGAGTATCTTTATTACTCAGAGAACTTTGTAGATACAAGTGCTAGCTCTCAAATGTTTAACGTAACTGACCGCGCTACCTTAAATGGAATCCTTGAAAGAACAAATGCTTATGCGACTGGATCTGGATTCTTAGATAGCGATAGTGTGAACGGGATCACCGTTATTCCGCTAAATGATAATCTCAATAATCGCATGGTTTATGTGAAACGTGAGGAAGTAGACTTGAGCCAAGCAGGGACTTTATTTGTAGAGGTTATGCAAGAGTATTTTGATCAGAAGAGGAAAGCATGAAAAAAAGAGGAATAATTGCAGGAATCATAGCAGCCTTGATTGCATTAGACCAAGTGGTAAAGGCTTACGTCGTTCAGAATATTGCTCTTGGTGAAATTAAATCATGGATCCCAAATCTGGTCAGTTTGACCTATCTGCAAAATAGAGGAGCAGCCTTTTCTATGCTTCAAGATCAACAGTGGTTGTTTGCAGTGATTACTCTGGTAGTTATGGTAGGAGCCATCTGGTATCTACACAAGCACATGGAGGATTCCTTCTGGACTGTCTTTGGACTGGTTTGATTATTGCAGGTGGCCTAGGAAACTTTATCGATCGTATCAGTCAAGGATTTGTCGTGGATATGTTTCACTTAGACTTTGTTAATTTTGCCATATTCAATGTGGCTGATAGCTATCTGACGGTCGGAGTGATTGTATTATTGCTTGCAATGCTAAAAGAGGAAATGAATGGAAATTAAAATTGAAACAGGTGGATTACGCTTAGATAAGACTTTGTCAGATTTAACAGAACTGTCGCGAAGTCTCGCCAATGAACAAATCAAGTCAGGTCAAGTCCTGGTCAATGGTCAGGTCAAAAAAGCCAAGTATACGGTCCAAGAGGGCGATGTCGTTACTTATCAGGTGCCAGAACCAGAAGTTTTGGAGTATGTAGCTGAAGATATTCCTCTAGAAATCATTTATCAAGATGAGGATGTAGCAGTAGTCAATAAACCTCAAGGGATGGTCGTTCATCCAAGTGCTGGTCATACCAGTGGTACCTTGGTGAATGCTCTTATGTATCATATCAAAGACTTATCAGGAATCAATGGTGTGTTGCGTCCAGGAATTGTCCATCGTATCGATAAGGACACATCTGGGCTTCTCATGATTGCTAAAAACGATGATGCGCATTTAGCACTTGCCCAAGAACTCAAGGATAAGAAATCTCTTCGAAAATATTGGGCCATCGTTCATGGGAATCTTCCCAATGACCGAGGCGTTATTGAGGCACCGATTGGTCGAAGTGAAAGAGACCGTAAGAAACAAGCTGTCACTGCTAAAGGAAAACCGGCAGTGACACGTTTCCAAGTCTTGGAACGCTTTGGAGACTATACCTTACTGGAATTACAACTGGAAACAGGACGAACTCATCAAATCCGTGTGCACATGGCTTATATCGGTCATCCTGTCGCTGGGGATGAGGTATACGGTCCTCGTAAAACCCTAAAGGGACATGGGCAATTTCTCCATGCCAAGACGCTAGGATTTACCCATCCAAGAACTGGGGAAACTATGGAATTTACTGCTGATATTCCAGAAATATTCAAGCAAACCTTGGAGAAACTTAGAAATGAACAATAAAAAAAGGACTCAAGCGAGTCCCTTTTATTTGCGTTTTTTTCTTAGC